>Ga0307515_10000101_pt1 | contig 199593 bp, 143 predicted proteins | sample 17_EM_MG_FD_194513 | JGI IMG/M metagenome (GOLD analysis project Ga0307515, IMG submission 194513) | Populus trichocarpa ectomycorrhiza microbial communities from riparian zone in the Pacific Northwest, United States - 17_EM | ecosystem: Host-associated > Plants > Roots > Unclassified... | reverse complement strand
CTGGTCGCCCATCGGCCCAGTCACCCTCAACCCCGAACGCGACTCGGTCGTTGCGGCCCACTCGAAAGCAGAGCTTATGCAGCCACTGGCCGCATAAATGAGGCGACAACTACCTTGACGCGCGCCGTAGATGAGATCACCTGACACGTTGTAGACGAAGCGGGTTGCGCTCCCGCCGACTGCTTTGTAGACACGCTGATTCAGCGCATTGCTCCAGTAGTCGCCCACCTGCGTTCCGCCAACGAAAACATTCGTCAGGCGGTCAAAGGCGTCGTAGATGAAGGTCTTGGAGCCATCCGAGGTTAGATTCCCTGCCGCGTCATAGACCAATGTGCGCGAAGTTCCTCCGGATACGCTGGAGAGACGATTACTCGAAGAGCCATAGCCCATCGCATATGAGGCACCAGCGCGGGTCTGGCTCGTGCGATTGCCGACGCCGTCGTATACAAAACTCTGGTCGTCGCCGCTTCGCGTCACCGAGGCCAGCCGTTCATTCGGGTCGTAGGCAAAACCAGAAGATTGGGTTCCGTACTGGTTGTCGGTTACCCCCGAAATCGTGTTGGTATTGCTGAACGCGAAGCTCAGGTTCTGGGCGGTAGTCGATTTGATCTGAGCCAGCCGGCCATCCGAGTCGAGTGCATGTATCCGGGCGACCCCGTTGCTGTAGCGCCAACCGTACAGGACCCCTGTTGCGGGCTGATAGACCAATGAATCAATGATGACGCTGCCATTGCGGGTCATCGACATCGGTCGCCCATAGGAGTCATATGCGAACCCAAATACATCACCATTCGGATAGGTCATGGTGTTTAGCTTGCCATCCGCAGAGTAGGTCCAACTCGTGGCGTACGTGTTGCCCAGGATGGTCGACACCTTTTGGGCCATTCGGCCGCTTGGTAGATAACTAAAGGTTGTCTGACCAGAAGCATCGTTGATCCGGGTCAGACGGCCTTTCCCGTAGGCGTTTTCGTCGTAGGTCAGGGTCTCGGTAACCCCGGCAGAGCTTCGCGAAGTACGCCGTCCGGCGCTATCGTATGTGTAAGTAACGGAGCGGCCGTTTGCTCGAGTCTCCGAGGTCAATCGCCCAGCCACGTCATAGGAATAGTTCGTCTGCCCAGTGTCAGGGCTGGTACGGGCGGTTATATCGCCGAAGCCACTGCGCGCATATGTAGTGGTCAAGGAGCGCGAATCAGTGGTGGAGCTCAAAAAGCCTGCGGGGCTGTAGCCATAGCTCGTCGTTCCGCCATCGGGAGCCAACTGCGAGATAGGTCGGTCTCTGGCGTCATAGGTGTTTGTCGTTTGGCGACCGACTGCGTCCGTGATCCTCTTCACGTTGCCGTTGGGGTCATAGGTGAACAAGGTGGACTGACCGGCGTTGCCCAGCAGCGCAATTGGGCGCTTCAACCAGTTGTCAAATACAACTGTCGATACAAAGGTGCCGACAGTGCTCGCGCTCAGCGTGCCCCCGCTCAATGTCGCCGCATTACGAGCGGACTGCACGGTTGCAGTATTACTCGGAATGTCCAGGCCATAGGCGACCACCTCGCCAAGCGCATTGCCGCGCGAGGTAATTCGGCCCGATACATTGTAGGCAAAGCTTGAAGCACTGCCGTCCGAGCGATTGGCGCCAGTCAAACTGCGATCACCTTGATACGCAAAGGATGCACTTCCAAGGCCTGGCGTCGATTGATAGGTCAGATTTCCGCGCGTGTCGTAACCAAAACTAGTGACGACACCATTTGGTGTCCGTAACCTGCCCCGGAAGCCCAAGGCCGTTGTAGTTGGCATAAGTCGTGACATGCCCCACCGGATTGGTCTCCGCGGAGAGATTTCCCGACGAGTCATAACTGTAGGTAGTCGTCGCCGTTCCACTTGGCAGCGTCACGGAAAATACTTTGGATTGAATGCCGCCATTGCCGCGGAACGTATAGCTCCATGCCGTCTGTCGTTGCATGGCTCCGGTGAGCAGATCTTTGACGAGAATGGTCGCAGGCAGCCTTCCCAGAATGCTGTTGACGTAGGTGTATTCGACCGAGGAGACGTTAACACCGTTGGCGCCGGTACTAACGATGCTCAACAAGTCCAAAGTCGCCGTACCTGTGGCCCCATAATTATAAGTCGTCGTCAATGCGCTAGCCGTACCCGCTGCAACCGTTTGGCTGAGCAACATGCCATCGATATTGAAGGAATACGTTGTCCTGTTTCCATTGAAGTCTGTCGATTCCGAAAGGAAGCCATTGCTGTCATACGCTTGCGAAGCCGCCGCCGAAGGACAACTCGGTGTGCCCGTCGTTTGAGTCGCTGTGAGCTGACCCTTCGTATTGAACGTGTACTGCGTTACCTGGTTGCGCACATCGGTAAGCGTAGTGGTATTCGTGCCATAGACAAATTTGTCAACGACTTCGCCGTCCATGGACTCGCTGCGGATCACTCGACCGTTGCCGTCGTAGGTGTATTTTGACATCCGAACGCCGTCAATGGCGTAGCCGGTAACCCGCGATGAATTTCCGGCGTCTTCATAGAAGTACGTGTACACGCCGCTCGACGGCTGTGGCGGCGTGACTTGGCTCAACATTCCGTTGGCGTTGTATGAGTAAGTCCAAACCGAGTTGTCCGGCGCTTTGATAGTACTGACACGGGAGTTGCCGCCCCAAGTAAACTGGACGGCAGCCCCTAGCGCATTGGTGATGGCCGTAATATTTCGATTGGCATCGCGGGTATAGGTGTAAGCCACGCCACCCGCATCAGAAATCTTCGAAATCTCGAAGGATTGGTTGGCCGCCAGTCGGTTGAAGGTGTAACTCTTATAGCCGATGTTGACGGTAATCTGATTGGCCGCATTATAGACGGCGATTATCCGCCCCGGACCGAGACCTTGCCCTGTAACCACTTTGCTGTAGTTGGCCGGCGTGAGATACGGACCAAAACCGGCAGGCGGAATATATTCATAGAATGTATATGACGCTCCCTCGGGCGTTCGGAAGATGAACGCAGAAGGTATGCAGACAGTGCCCGAGCAATGAGGGGTACCTACCGACTCAAGCCCCTTGAAGTCCAAGCTATGTGTCCAGCGATTCCCAAACGCGGCAGACGATGCAGTCGTATCCGACTGATAGTTACGGGCCACCGATAGCCCGAGGGCCGACGCGTGACCAAAATCGAAATGGCTGAGGCTCTTCGCCCCTGACGATAGTACAACGGGGAACTTCGATTTGATACTGGAACTAGGAATACCTCCTTTGCCAGCCGGGCAATCACTTTCAGGGGCCGCTTGCCCCACCGCGGACCCCAGAGTGGAATTGCCCGGGCTTTGAACCCGAGGCGAAAATGGACTGCTATTGACGCCTGGGTCCGAAAACAATCGAGCGCAGTCTGAGCCGGTACACACCGTTGGAGAAGTCATTCGCGGATCGTCTGGCAGGCGACCAGTTATGGTGATGCGCTGGGGCTCAAGCGTGCGATTACCCCCTCGACCATATAGATCGCCACCGTTCTCCGTGCTCTGCGCGAATGCGCCGCAGGTCGCACCGAGTCCTGCGACTGCAACGAGATTGCTCAACCATCGACCGTGGTGCCATTTCGCCCGCACGCTCCGCCGCGCCGACCCTTCTCGTCCTTGAACTCGCGAGTCCGGCCCCACACTTTCAAGATTCCCAGCGGCTCGCGCCGCGCCTCCTAGCCCATCGGCCCCAGGCCCCGCATCGCTCTCAACGCGTGGCGGACAAAGCCGCAATCTCGTGTAGGCACTTTGGCGGAACGCAGTACTCAGGTGCCGCGTGGAGCAATCGTTCTCGTTCCGCAAAATTCTCTCCCCAATCTGGCTGTTGGCTTGACATTGGCAAATGCCGAAAGCACTCTATTGCCTTGCCTTCTTGAATGTATGTGCCTACAAACCCTTCCCTGTAAGAGTTTTCAGGTCGCCATGGTTGATCCTCAATATTGGGGATGATCGCGATTCCGAACCATGCGTGACCAAGCGGTGGGAGCCTTTGCGACTTTCGCCGCGAACCGACAGTGCCGGCGCGGGGTCGCGGTGCATATCACCGGCTGCCCCGGTCAAGGCACCGCGGCCAGCCACCTGCGGGGCTGATCAGCCCGGCCAGCGCAGCAATGCGCCGTGCCGCGGCGGCGCCGGCCAGTCTTTGGCGGCGAGTTTCGCGCTGCCCGGCGGCACGACGCGCAATGCGTTGAGCCAGCCGCCGTGGCTGACGACGAGGCGCGTGCCCTGCCCTTCGGCGGCGAAGGCCTGCACGCGCAGGGCCAGTGCCGCGAGCGACTCGCCGCCGCCCGGCGCGTGTTGCAGCAGATCGGCCTGCCAGGCTTCGACCTCGGCCCAGGCGATCTGGTCCCAGCCGCGCCCGTCCCAGTGGCCGAAGTCGACTTCACGCAGGCGCGCATCGACCTGCACGCGCCAGCCCCAGCGGCGCAGCCAGCGGCCGACATCGCGGCAACGCGCCAGCGGCGACACGCACACTTCGCGCGGCAGGCCGTTGGCGCGTGCTGCGGCGCGGATGCGGTGCGCCAGGCGCTTGGCCCGGCGCGGGTCGACGGCCAGGTCGGTGCGGCCGATGCAGCGGCCGTCGGCGCCCCGCGCGCGCGGGTGGCGCCAGCACCAGAGTTCAGCCATGCGACAGCGCCGCGAGCAGCGCCAGATACATCGCCAGCTCGGCGCCCTGCTGCGCGGCACCGAGCGTATCGCCGGTGTAGCCGCCCAGCCGCGCCTTCAGCCAGCGCGCCATCAGCAGCGCGACGGCCAGTGCGCACAGCGCCGCCAGTGCGGCATGCACGATGTCGACGCCGCAGACAACGGCCATGACGCCGGCGATCACGCACCACAGCACGGCCACCGCCAGCGTCGCATCCGATGCCTGCTGCGCCATCGGTTTGGCTTTGGCATGCTCGGCGTCGCCGGCATATGGCAGCAGGCGCAGCAGCAGCACCGGCACCGCGCGCGACACCGCGTGCGCCAGCGGCAGCGCCGCCATCGTGACGGCGAAATCGCGCACCACCAACCCGTACAAGGCCGCAGCCTTCAGCCCGAGCACGGCCACCAGCGCCACGCTGCCGTAGCTGCCGATGCGCGAGTCCTTCATGATCTCGAGCGAACGTTCGCGGCTGACCGCGCCGCCCAGCGCGTCGGCCGTATCGGCCAGGCCGTCTTCGTGGAAAGCGCCGGTCAGCCAGACCGTCGCGACCATGGACAGGCCGACCGCCACCGCCGCCGGCCACAGGTGCGCCGCGGCCCACAGCACCAGCGCCCCGAAAGTCCCGACCACCAGCCCGACGGCCGGAAAGTGGCGCGCGCTGGCGTGCATCCACTCCGGCCGGTAGCCGACCCAGCCCGGCACCGGCACGCGCGTCAGGAACTGCAGCGCGATGAAGAAGAGCCGCAGCTCATGGATCACGTTGGCTGACCCCGGCCGAGTCGAAGCTGGCCATCTCCGCCAGCAGCAGTTCGGCCGACTTCAGCAGCGGCCAGGCCAGCGCCGCGCCCGACCCTTCGCCCAGGCGCAGACCCAGGTCGAGCAGCGGCCGCACGCCCAAGGCTTCGAGCCAGCGGGCATGGCCGTTCTCGGCCGAACCGTGCGAGAACACGCAGGCCGCCAGCACGCCGGGTTCGATGGCCGCGGCAAGCGCCACCGCAGCCGTGGTGATGAAGCCGTCGACGACGACGACACGGCGCTCGGCCGCGGCCCGCAGCACGGCGCCGGCCATCGTCGCGATCTCGGGCCCCCCCAGCGCAGCGAGCAGCGCGCGCGGCGCCTGCACGTCGGCATGCCGGTCCAGCGCGCGCTGCAGCGCGGCGGTCTTGCGCGCCAGCCCGGCGTCGTCGAGCCCGGTGCCGCGGCCGACGCATTGAGCCAGCGGCAGCCCGGTCAGACGCGCCATCAACAGCGCCGCCGGCGACGTGTTGGCGATGCCCATCTCGCCGAGCAGCAGCGCGTTGCCCGGCAGGCCGCGCACCAGCGCAGCGCCATGGTCCAGCGCGGCCTGGCACTGTGCGGCGCTCAGCGCCGGCCCGAGCGTGCTGTCGGCGCTGCCGTGGCAGGCCTTGGCGACCACCAGCCCGGGCTGCGGCGCGAAGTCGCTCTTCACGCCGCAGTCGACCACCGTCAGAGCCAGCCCGTGCTGGCGCACCAGCACCGACACCGCGGCGCCGCCGGCCAGCATGTTCAGCACCATCTGCGCCGTGACTTCCTGCGGGTAGGCCGAGACGCCTTGCGCCGCGATGCCATGGTCGGCAGCAAAGACCACGAGCTGCGGTGCGTCGAGGCGCGGGTCTTCGCGGCCCTGGATCAGCGCCAGCTGCAAGGCCAGCGCTTCGAGCCGGCCCAGGGCGCCGAGCGGCTTGGTCTTGTGGTCGATGCGGTGCTGCACGCGGGCAGCCAGTTCGGTGTTCATCATGAGGCTGCGGCCCAGGCCGCGAAGTGACGGTGCAGTTGTTCGAGGCCATCGGTCAGCGCCGCGGGCCCGGGCTGCAGGATGTCGCAGGACTTGATCTCGTGCAGCCGGCCGCTGCGCACCGCCGGCACGTCGGCCCAGCCTTCGCGCGCCGCCACCTTCTCGGAGCGGAACTTCTTGCCGCACCAGGAGCCGACGATGAGCTCCGGCGCACGCCGCGCCGGCTCCAGCGCGTCGGCGATGACGCGGTCGCGGCCCATGCGCTGCGTCGCCAGCTCCGGAAAGATGTCGTCGCCGCCGGCCACTGCCATCAACTGCGAGACCCACTGGATGGCGCTGATCTTCGGTTCGTCCCACTCTTCGAAGTAGACGCGCGGCCGGTGCGGCCAGCGTGCCGCTGCCGCGGCGATCTCGGCATGGCGCGCCTCGCAGCCGGCGATCCAGGCTTCGGCGCGGTCCTGCGCGCCGATCAGGCCGGCCACCAGCCGCAGCGTCGAGAAGATCTCGGCCACGCTGCGCTGGTTGGTGACGAAGACGTTGAGCCCGGCGCGGATCAGCTTGTCGGCCAGCGCCGCCTGCATGTCGGAGAAGCCGATCACGAGGTCGGGTTCGAGCGCGACGATCTTGTCGATCTTGCCGTCGAGAAAGGCGCTGACGCGCGGCTTCTCGTCGCGTGCGCGCCGCGGCCGCACGGTGTAGCCGCTGATGCCGACGATGCGCGCGTCTTCGCCCAGCAGGTACAGCCACTCGGTGGTTTCTTCGGTCAGGCAGACGATGCGTTGCGGTCCCATCACGGAAGTATCAGTCCTTGCAAGGTACCGGGCGCGAACGCCGCGGCGATGTGGTCGGCGAGGCCGTCGAACACGGCGTCGAGGGTGGGTACGTTGCTGCCGAACAGCGCGCGCAGCACCGCCGGCTGCTCGAACAGGCCGTGCGCGTAGACGCCGAGCACGGGGCCTTGCTGCCAGCCGATGGCCTCACCCTGCGCGTCGTGCAGCACGGCGCCGCCGTCGCCGACGCTGCGGCCGTTGTGGATCTCGTAGCCCGCGGCTGCGACGCCGCTCAGCGCGTGCCACGGCCCGTGCAGCGTGCCGAAAGACAGCTGCGCCGGCTGCACGCGCTTGCTCGCCTCGAAGTGCGTCGCCAGCGGCAGCAGGCCGAGACCGGGTACATCGACGCCAGCCTCGCCGTCGTGGCCTTCGGGGTCGGCCAGCGAACGGCCCAGCATCTGCAAGCCGCCGCAGATGCCGAGCACGCCACGGCCGGCCGCTGCGTGCCGCTGGATGACGGCGTCCAGCCCTTGCGCGCGCAACCAGGCCAGGTCGCCGCTGACCTGCTTGGAGCCGGGCAGCACGATCCAGTCGGCGCCTTCCAGCGCACCGGGCTCGCGCGCCCAGGTCAGCCGCAGACCATCGACACGGCGCAGCGGCTGGAACTCGTCGAGGTTGCTGATGTGCGGGTACGCGACCACCGCCACGCGCAGGCGCGCCGCACCGCGGCCGGCCGGTGCGTCGTCGAAGACGCCGTCTTCTTCGGGCAGGCCGTGTTCGCGCCACGTCGGCAGCACGGCCAGCGTTGGCACGCCGGTGCGCGCGCGCAGCTGCTCGGGGCCGGGCGCGAGCAGCGCCGCGTCGCCGCGGAACTTGTTCAGCACGAAGCCCTGCAGCCGCGGCTGCAGGTCGGCCGGCAGCAGTGCCCAGGTGCCGTACAGGTGGGCAAAGGCGCCGCCGCGGTCGATGTCGGTGACGAGCAGTGCACGCGCATCGGCCCAGCGCGCGGTGTCGAGGTTGACGTAGTCGTGCGCGGCCAGGTTGGTCTCGGCCGGCGAGCCGGCGCCTTCGATGACGAGCAGCTCGTACTGCTCGCGCAAGCGCAGCAGGCTTTCGCGCGCGGCCTGGGCGAGGCGGTCGCTGCGCTCGCGCCAAGGCATCTTTCCGAGCGCCGGCTCGACACGGCCGTGCAGCAGCACCTGGCTGGCGGTATCGCGTTCGGGCTTCAGCAGCACCGGGTTCATGTCGACGCTCGGCACCACGCCGGCGGCCAAAGCCTGGAAGTACTGCGCAGAGCCGATCTCGCCGTAGCCGCCGTCGCGGCCCGGCACCACACGCGCGTTGTTGCTCATGTTCTGCGCCTTGAACGGCGCCACGCGAACGCCTTGCCGCGCCGCCCAGCGGCACAGCGCCGTGCACAGCCAGCTCTTGCCGGCGCCGCTGCTGGTGCCCCAGACGATGATGGCGCGCGCGCTCATCTGAGCAGCTGCTGGCGGTCCATTGCCAACGTTCGTTCGTGGCGTGCGCGTACAGGCAGCCTGCACTGGGGCCGGCGGCCCGGGCACGCGTTCTCCGGCCCACGCTCGCGGCCGACCACCGCGGCGTGCCGCCAGCAACCCATCAACACCCGGTTCGCGCACCACTCTGCGGGCGACCGCGAATGGGGCCTGCGCCCGCATGCCCGAGCCACCGACCCCGCCCAGCGCGTGGCGTTCGGGCAGGCACGCCACCCGTGCGCCCTGCAGGGCGGTGGTGGTGCCTGCGGGCGCAGGCCCCATTCGCGGTCGCCCAGGCGGTGCTGCGCCAACCCCGGTGTTGATGCGTTGCTGTCGGCACGCCGCGGTTCATCTCCGCGAGCGTGGGCCGGAGAACGCAGGCACCGCCAGCGACCTGCCGCCACAGCGGTGGCGCGCGCATGCCTCTGACGCGGACACCGCACGCTGGACTTCCGCAACGGGCCGAATGCAGACGGCCAATCCGCCCAGCCGGCAAGCACCGCTGACGCTGGACACCTAGTCATCTCGCCAGGCAAACCAGCAGCGCCAACACAAACGCGGCGTGCGCGGCCCCGTTGGCCGTGCGCAAGGCCTGCTGCATCTGCGCCGCATCCGGTGACGGCGCAGCGGCATTGAGTGCATAGACGCCCGGCTTGCGCAGCCGCACGCCCAGGCGCAAGGCCATCGCGCCCATCGGCCAGCCGCCGTTGGGTGATGGTGTCAGGCGCGCCTGCGCCGCCAGCGTGCGCCATTGCGGCGGCCACAGCAGCAGCAAGGCGGTCAGCCGTGCCGGCAACCACGACAACACGTCGTCAGCACGCGCGGCCCACTTGCCGGCCCATTCCCAGCGGCCGCGGTAGCCCCACATCGCATCGACCGTGTTCGCGAAGCGGTACAGCACCGCGCCTGGCAGGCCCGCCACCGCGGCCCAGAACAGCGGCGCGACGACCGAGTCGTTCAGGTTCTCGGCCAGCGTTTCGATCGCGGTTTCGCGCAGTTCGGCTTCGTCCATGCGGCTCACATCGCGGCTGACCAGGCGCGCCAGCCGTTCGCGCGCCGGCACCACGCCATCGCCCAATGCGCCGTGCACGGCCGCGACTTCGTCGCGCAGCATGCGCCACGAGAAGCACGGCTTCAACACCAGCGCGAGTGCCGGTACGGCCAACCACAGCGGCCCGTCCATCGCGGCCGACTGCCAGACCAGCGCCGCCGCGGCCAGGCCCAGCGCGAACACCAGCCACGCCAGCGCACCGCCGATGAAAGCCCGGCGCGGCGGCTGGCGCAGCAGCCACGCACCCGCCGGGCCGAGCGCGGTGCCGAGCCAGGCCACCGGGTGCCAGGCATTGCGCGGCTCGCCGAAAGCGGCATCCCAGGCCCAGGCCAGCGCCAGTGCCGCCGCCATCGTCATGCCAGCTCCGGGATCTGCAGCACCAGTTCGGTGGGCGCCAGCGGCGGCACCGACGCCACGCGGCGCGGCGTGCCGGGCGCCAGCCGCAGCGGCGCGGCGAAGCCTGGCGCGTCCCAGACGAAGCTGTGGAACTCGCCGTCTTCGCCACAGGGGCAGACACCGGCCGGCAGCCGCGCGAGCAGTGCGCGGTCGTAGTCGGCACCAGCGAAGAACGCATCGAGCCAGCGCGTGTCGACGCAGACCAGGCGCGCGCGGATGCCGCGTTCGATGATCTCTTCGGCCAGCGCCGCACGCGACCCGCCCCACAGCGGGAACACCGCTTCGAGACCGGCGCGCGCACAGGCCGGCTCGAGCCAGTCGCGGTGCGCCTGCAGGTCGATGTCGCCGAACACCATCTGCGTGTGGCCCTCGTCGCGCAGCGCGGCCAGCGCGGCGGCGAAGACGGCGGCGTACTGCCCGGGCGGCACGCGCATCGGCCGCCAGCGGCCGCCGAGCGCGGCGACCTGGGCTTCGATCAGCGCCGGCGGCAGCGCGTGCGACTTGCTGGTGCCGTCTTCGTCGCACATCGTCACGAAGGTCTCGACGTGCAGGCCCTGCTCGCGCGCGCGCAGCAGCGCCAGGCAGGAATCCTTGCCCGCGCTCCAGCTGATCGCGGCCTTGGCCATCAGTCTTCGATCCCGCGTTGCGCCGGCACGCCGGCCTTGAAGTGGTGCTTGACCATCGTCATCTCGGTGACGGTGTCGGCCAGCACGACCAGCTCTTCGGGCGCGTTGCGGCCGGTCAGCACCACGTGCACCTGCGGCGGCCGTTCGCGCAAGGCCTGCAGCACCGCGTCCAGCGGCAGCCAGCCGTAGCGCAGCGGGTACATGATCTCGTCGAGCACGACGAGGAAATGCTCGCCGGCGCGGATGGTCGCTTCGGCGCGCGCCCAGCCGTCGCGCGCCAGCTGCGCCGAGTGTTCGAGGTCGCGGCTCTTCCAGCTGAAGCCATCGCCCAGGCCTTCGATCGGCACGCCGATCTGCTCGAACAAGCGGTGCTCGCCGAAGCGCGCCGACGGCACCTTCATGAACTGGTAGATCTTCACTACCTTGCCGCGGCCGTGCGCGCGCAGCGCCAGGCCGAAGGCGGCCGTGCTCTTGCCCTTGCCGTCGCCGGTGTGCACGATGACCAGGCCGCGCCGTTCGCCGTCGGGCTTGGGCGTCGTGCGTTCGGTGGGCGGGGCTTCGATCTGCATGAAGAGTCCTTTCAAAGCGTGGGCACGGCAACCCAGCGGCCGCGGCCATCGACGACGACGCGCTCGACGCTGAACGCGCCGTCGAACACCTGCACCAGTGCGGCGCGCAGGCGGGCGTCATCGGGCGGGCCGTCGGCCTGGATGCGGCCGCGCGACATCACCAGCAGCCGGTTGGCCGTCAGCGCCAGCGTCAGGTCGTGCAGCACCGCGACCACCGCGGCGCCGTCGCGGGCACGGGCCGCCAGCCCGCGCAGCAGCGCACGCTGGTGCGGCGCGTCCAGGTGCGTGGTCGGCTCGTCGAGCAGCAAGACCGGCGCCTCGACGGCCAGCGCGCGCGCCAGCAGCACGCGCTGGCGCTCGCCGCCCGACAGCTGGCTGAGGCGGCGGCCGGCGAAGGCCAGGCATTCGGTCTCGACCATCGCGCGTTCGACGGCGGCTTCGTCGGCTGCGTCGGGCGCACCGAACAAGCCGTGGCGCGGCAGCCGGCCCAGGCGCACGACGTCGCGCGCGGCGATATCGCCATCGGCTTCGCCCTGCTGCGACAACCAGGCCAGCTGCCGCGCACGCTCACGCGCCGGCCAGTCGGCCAGCGCGCGGCCTTGCAGCTGCACGCGGCCCGCGTCCGCTGCGCGCAGCCCCGCCAGCAGCGACAGCAGCGTGCTCTTGCCGGCACCGTTGGGGCCGACGACCGCCACCCACTCACCGGCGCGAAAGGCCACCGACACGCCGTCCAAGGCCCGCTGGCCGCCCAGTTGCAGCATCAAGCCTTCGGCTTGCAGCACCGCGTTCACCAGCGCCCCCGGCGGCGCAGCAGCACCATCAGATACAGGCCGCCGAAGACGGCGGTCAGCACGCCGACCGGCAGCTCCTGCGGCGCGATGACGCTGCGCGCGGCAACGTCCGAAGCCAGCAGCAGCACCGCGCCGGCCAGCGCCGACAAGGCCAGCAGCGGCCCGTGCGTGACGACGACCAGGCGGCGCACGATGTGCGGCGCGACGAGCCCGACGAAAGCCACCAGCCCGGCCTGCGCCACCGCGGTGCCGGTGGCCAGCGCCATCAGCACCACCAGCAGCAGGCGCACGCGCGGCAGCTCCAGCCCCAGGCTCCGGGCGCTGGCTTCGCCGAGCACCAGTGCGTCCAGCGCACGCGCAAAACGCAGCGACAGCGGCAGCGTGACGAGTAGCGCACCGGCCAGCACGGCCACGCTGTTCCAGCCGAGGAAGGCGGTGCTGCCGAGCAGGAAGATCTGCTTGCCGCGCAAGGCCTCGGGCGCGATCAGCATCACCGTTTCCGACACCGCCGACAGCAGGATGCCGACGACCACGCCCGACAGCAGCAGCACCATGGGCTGCGCCGTGCCGCGCGCCAGCAGCAAGGTCAGCGTGACGCCGGCCAGCGCGCCGGCAAAGGCCGCGCCGACCAGGCCGAAGCGCAGCAGCAGGTCGGCGTTGGCCAGGCCGATCAAGCGGCCGAACAAGCCGCCCGCGGCCAGCACCAGCACCACGCCGAGCCCGGCGCCGGCCGCCGAGCCGAGCAGGTAGGGGTCGGCCAGCGGGTTGCGGAACAAGCCTTGGGCGATGGCGCCGGCCAGGCCGAGCAGTGCGCCGGTGAACAGCGCGCCGACCGTGCGCGGTGCGCGGATCGCCGCCACCAGATCCCAGTCGCGGCCCCACGCGAAGGACAAGCCTTCGCTGCCGGCGGCCAGGCCGAACACGGCCAGCGCGGCAGCGGCGAGCAACAGCGTCGCGGCGACGGCGGCCAGCGCGCGCGTGCTGTCGTTCATCGCGCTTTCGCTCCCAGGCCGACCAGGCATTCGGCCAGGATGTCGGCGGCTTCGGCCAGCCGCGGGCCGGGGCGGATCAGCACCTCCCAGCGTTCGGTCGCAAAGCCGCAGGCGCGGTGCTCGCGCAAGGCACGCAAGCCGTCCCAGCCGGGGCGCGACGGCATCTCGGCCAGCGCGGTGGCCGCGGCCATCACGATGTCGGGCTGGACGCGCACCACGTATTCGGGGTTCAGCTTCGGGAACGGCCCCAGCGCAGCCGGCACGGCGTTGCCCATGCCCAGCCGCGCCAGCGTCTCGCCGATGAACGAGACTTCGCCGGCGGCATAAGGCGCCGAGGCGACCTCGAAGTAGACCTTCTTGCCGCGCACCGCTGCCGGCACGCGCGCCGCCGCGGCGTCGATGCGGGTGCTCAGGCGCTGCCACAGCGCGGCGCCGGCCGCGGCGTCGCCGAGCGCGAGCGCCACCTTGCCGATGACGCGCTGCGTGTCCTGCAGGCTCTTCGGCTCCAGCGCGACGACGCGCAGGCCCAGAGCCTCGAGCCGGTCGATGGCGCGCGACGAACCGGCCGCCAGCACCAGGTCGGGCTTCAGCGACACGATGCGTTCGATCTGCGTGTCTTCCAGCCCGCCGAGCTTGGGCAGCGCCAGCACGCTGTCGGGCCAGTTCGAGAAGCGGTCGGTGCCGACCAGGCGCGCGCAGGCCTGCAGCGCGCAGACGGTTTCGGTCAACGACGGCAGCAGCGACACGATGCGCTGCGGCGGCGCCGCCAGCTCGACCCGGCGGCCGCGGTCGTCGACGAGCACCGTCTGCGCCCAGGCCGGCGCGGCCAGCAGCGCGGCGAGCAGCAGCAACAACCAGCGCTTCATCGCGGCCCTTTCACCGCGAGTTCGATGCCGGCCACCATCAGCGTCACGCGTTCGCAGACGGCCGCCACCTGCTGGTGCAAACGGCCGATGGCATCGACGAAGCGGCGTGTCTCGCTGGACATCGGCGTCACGCCGAGGCCGATCTCGTTGGACACCAGCACCACCGGCCCGCGCGCCGCGGCCAGCGCCGTGACGAACGCGGCTTCGCGCGCGTCGGCGTCCGGCAGCGGCAGGCCGTGGGCGGGCATGTGCAGGTTCGTCATCCACAAGGTCAGGCAGTCGACGACGAGCAAGCGCTCCGGCGCAGCCAGTTCCAGCGCCTCGGGCAGCGCCAGCGGCTCTTCGCGCGTGGCCAGCCGCGGCACGCGCACTGCACGGTCGGCGCGGTGGCGCGCGATGCGTTCGCGCATCTCGTCGTCGCCGGCCAGTGCCGTGGCGACGAACACGGCGCTGCGCCCCGGCACGGCCAGCCAGGCCGCAGCGCGCGCCTCGGCGCAGCGCGACTTGCCGCTGCGCGCGCCGCCGAGGATCAGCTCGTGCATGGCCTAAAGCCCGCCCTCGAAGCGCAAGCCCAGCCAGGCTTGCCGGCCCAGGCCCTGGTAGTCGCGCGCCGGCTCGGTGTCGCGGTCGGTGGCATTCAGCAGCTTGGCCTGAAGCGACCAGCCCTTGGCGAAGCGCCAGCCGCCGGTCAGGTCCAGCGTGGTCTCGGCCGCGAGCTGCTTGCCGCCATCCGGCCGCGCGCCGACGCGCAGCACGTTGGCGCCGACGTTCCAGGCGCCGGCGTTCCAGTCGGCGCCCAGCGTCTCCTGGTGCGCGGCGCGGCGGTTCAGCCGCGCGCCGGTCACTTCATCGCGGGCGGTCAGGAAGTCGGCCTGCGCCCTCAGCGTCAACGCGCCGAAGCGTTGCCGCCCCGACAGCGTGCTGCCGTCCAGCTGCGCACGGTTGATGTTGCGCGCGCAGCCGAAGTCATAGGCCGGGTCCACCGGGCAGAAGCTGCGGTCGCCTTCATAGGCGATGAGGTCGCGCACGCGGTTGCGGAAGACGGTGGCCGAAGCTTCACTGTCCTCGGCACGCCAGTTGATGCCGACCTCGACGCTGCGGCCGCGTTCGGGCTGCAGCGTGTCCACGCCGTAGCCCGGGTAGTACAAGTCGTTGAAGCTCGGCGCACGGAAGGTCGTGCCGGCCAGCGCGCGCAGGCGCAGGCCCGGCATCAGCGTGTAGCCGCCGCCCAGGCGCGCGGTGGTGATGCCGCCGAAGTCCGAGCTGTCGTCGCGCCGCACGTCGGTCTGCCAGCCCCACGGGCCGGCGTCGCCGGTCAGCGCCAGCACGACGGCCGTGTTGCGCCGGCTCACGTCGGCGATGAAGCTCGTCGACGACGCCTTGTCGGTGCCGTGTTCGACGGCGCCGACCAGTTGCCCGGCAGCGCCGGTGTTCCACGCCAGCTGGGCCGCGAACTGGTCGCGCACGGTGCGAAAGTGGGCAACGTCGTTGCCGCCGGACTTCGAGTCGTCGACGCTGTGCGCGGCGCGGGCGCTGCCGACCAGGCCATCGGCCAGCGTGCCGCGCCAGTCGAGCGCGCCGACCTCGGTGCGCTGGCGGTCGCGGAAGTCGGGCGTGTTGTCCTGCGAGTAGGTCGGCGGCAGGAAGTCGCTGGCGTCGTACTGGCTGTTCAGTCGGGTGCTCAACAGCGCCAGGCCGATGCGGTGGCCGGGCGCGGGGCGGAAGCCGATCTGCGCCTGCGCGGAATCCAGCTTGTAGCCGTCGCGGTCGGGGTTGTAGTTGCCGAACTGATCGCCGGGCTGCAGCGTCGAAACACCATCGCTCTTCTCGTGCGACAGCGCCGCCGCCATGTCCCACGCGCCCATCGTGCTGCGCACGCCGGCCGATGCCTGCACGCTGCCATAGCCGCCGACAGCGGCCTGCGCGTCGAACGACGTCTTGCCTTCGCCGCGGCGCGTGAAGACCTGCACCACGCCGCCGATCGCGTCGGCGCCGTAGAGGCTGGAGCCGGGGCCGCGCAGCACTTCGATGCGTTCGATCTGCGACAGCGCCAGGCCGTCCAGCGACGGCTGGCCGAGCGTGGCCGAGCCGACGCGCACACCGTCGATCAGCAAAACGGTCTGGCCGGCGAAGGCGCCGCGGATGAAGATGCCGCTGCTGTGGCCGGGGCCGCCGTTGCGCGACAGCTGCACGCCGGCTTCGCGGCGCAGCAGGTCGCCCAGCGAATCGGCGCTGGACGCGCGGATCGTCTGCTCGTCGATCACCACCACGTCGGCGGCCAGCCGGTCCGGCGACGTCGGCTCGCGCGAGCCGGTGATGACGACGGTCTGCGCCTGGGCGGACGAAAGAACGAGGGACAGGAATGCCGCGGCTTGCGCAGTGCGGCTCAAGGGATGAGAAAACAAGAAAGACCTCCAGCCGCACGCCCCGTGCGGACCAGTGTTCGACGACACCGGGCCACGACGAGACACAGCGCGGCATGGCTGCCCCGGTTCCCGCAGGAGCCGACAACCATCCACGCGCCGCCCACCGCAACGCCGGCTTCCCAAGCATCAGGCCGGTATCCGGGCTTGCGAGTGCCGGTTCAAAGACGAACCGAAGCCGACAGCGCCTTCCCAGTTCTGTCGAACCAGTGGCTGCGATGCTGAGGGCACCTCGCTGACCGTTGCGGGGGCAGCGCCGGAATCGCGGCAGGTCTTCGAAGACCCGCGCTCACCGGCTTCCCGTTTGACCAGCCACCCCGAGCGGAGCGGCCGGCACCTGTTGCAAGCACATACAGTTTAGCAGCGCGGTCCCGGGGCTCGCGTCAGGGGCCTAGCGCCTGCAGCTGCTGTTCGGCTTCACGTACGTCCTTGCCGAGTTCGGCCAGGTATCGGTCGCGCTGATCGGACTGCGGCTCGGCGTTGGCGAAGCGGCCCAGCTCGTAGACCGCCGAGCGGTGCACCACGCCGGCCAGCCGCGGCAGCATCACGCGGTCGGGGAAGGCATCGGGCTTCAGCAGGAAGGCTTCGACATCGCGCAGCGCCAGTGGGAACGCCGGCTTCCTGTCGTGCAGCAGCCGGCCGGCCACCGGCAGTGCGATCGCCTGCTCGCCGCGGCCGAGTTCGGCGTTGAACAACGCCAGCGCCACCGGCGTGCCGGCTGCGTCGTCGATGCGCGCCGAGACGACGTAGCGCCCGGCGATCAGCACCTGCGCGCGCAGCGTGAAGCGCAGGTCGCCGCCGGCCACGGCGTCGGTGGCGCCGGGCAGCCAGGCCGCCGCCTGCTCGGGGCTGTAGATCACGTCGAAGAACAGGAAACCCGGCGCGCCGGCATGGTCCAGCAGCAGATCCAGCCGCACGGTGCCGGCGTAGGTGGCGAAGCCCTGGCGCGCCGGCTGGATCACGGCCGACAGCACGCCGTCGCTGCCTTCGTTGACGGCCATCGTGAACTCGGGCGTGCTGGCCGTGCGGCCGGGTTCGGTGACCTCGTGCAGCACGGCGCGCGTGGCACGCAGCGGCAGCGCGCGGCCTTCGGCATCGACCAGCGCCACGGTGACGCGTGAACTCTCGCTGCCGGCGATGAAGATGCGCTCCTGCGTCGTGCGCAGCCGCACGCCGGCGGTGACGCTGCCGCCGGGCATGCGCAGCGGGCGTTCGTCGGCGACCGGCGCAAACGGGCGCAGCTGGTCGGGATGCTCCTCGATCGGACGCGACTCGTTCGGGTAGCGCGCCGCCTGCTGGTAGTTGGCCAGCGCCTGCTGCGCCCGCTCCAGGCGCTGCCGCCACAGCACTTGCTGGTCGCGACGCTGTTCGGCGCTCAGCCCCAGCGCCGGCGGCAGCGGCGCGATGGCCGGAGCGATGGCGCCGGCCGTGGTGGCCAGCAGCGGCGCCGGGGCCGGCACCGTTGGCGCCGGCGGCGCGGCCAGCGTCGGCGTCGCCAGCCGCCAGGCCACCACCGCCGCCAGGGCCAGCGCCAGCAGCAGCGGCGCAGCAGCGCGGCCGCGCTGGCAGGCCGGCGTCATTTGGCGTTGTTGACCACGTCGTTGCGCACCAGCGAGACGACGCCGCCCCAGGCGCCGTTGGTGTAGTGGTTGTAGCTCTCGCCGTTGTCGCGGAAGGCCACCGAGTGGTAGCTCCACTTCGCGCGGCCGCCTTCGTTGGCCGCCGTGCCCAGCGTCAGGTCGTTGCAGAACCAGTCGCTGGGGTTGCAGTACGAGCCGCCGCTGGTGCCCGAGACGCCGCCGCTGCTGTGATAGGCCACGGCCTCGTCGTCCTGCCCCGGCAGCACGCCGGAGTACAAGGTGCCCTTGGCGCCGGCGTACATGTAGAACGTGACGCCGGCGGTGGTGTTGTGGTTGTACAGCGCGCGCGCCGTGCCGGTTTTCAGGTCCGACACCAGCGGCTCGCTGAGCGCCCAGTCGCCCAAGTCGGCCAGCTCCGAGCCGCCACCGGCGCCGGCCGCGACGTCGACCCATTTGATGTTCCAGCCGGTCTGCGTGCCGCCGCTGTCGCCGCACTGGCCGCCGCTGCCGGGCACGGCGTTCTTCTTGTTGCGCGTGCTGCTGCCGTACAGCGACAGCGCGTAGCCGATCTGCAGGTTGCCCGCCGAGTGCGCGGCGACATAACACCAGTTCGTGCCGGTGCAGTAGCAGTCCAGCGCATCGCGGATGCCGCCGTTGGTGCTGCTGATGTGGTTGTAGCCGTCCCAGTTGATGGCCTTCTTGTTGACGCCGGCGGCGGTGGTCGACGGGCCCCAGTAGCCAAAGTCGGCCGTGTCGCCGACGGTGGCGCTGTTGCTGCGGCCGTTGATCCACAGCGTGTAGTTGGTGGCCTGGGCGGCCGCCAGCAAGCCCGCACCGGCGGCCAGCGCCACGACGACGCGCCGAATCCGTGTCGAGTCCATCGAGTCTCCTCCACTGCCTCTTCTCGGGCAGGGTGCGGCACTGTGCAGCGAACGGTCGTTCGTTTTCAACAAGAGCTTTCCCGAAGCCCCCGCCGCCGGCCGGCCCACCCGACCTCGACGCCTATAATCACGCTTTACCACCAGGGCACTTGCAACGAGTGCCTCACGACATGACCAAGTTCGTCTTCGTCACCGGCGGTGTGGTGTCCTCGCTTGGCAAGGGCATCGCGGCGGCCTCTCTGGCGGCGATCCTCGAATCGCGCGGCCTCAAGGTCACCCTCATCAAGCTGGACCCCTACCTCAACGTCGATCCGGGCACGATGAGCCCGTTCCAGCACGGCGAGGTCTTCGTCACCGACGATGGCGCAGAGACCGACCTCGACCTCGGCCACTACGAGCGCTTCATCACGACGCGGATGAAGAAGAGCAACAACTTCACCACCGGCCAGATCTACAAGAGCGTGCTCGAGAAGGAACGCCGCGGCGACTACCTCGGCAAGACGGTGCAGGTGATCCCGCACGTCACCAACGAGATCCAGGAATTCATCAAGCGCGGCGCCGGCGCCGACGACGCGACGCAGGTCACCATCGTCGAGATCGGCGGCACCGTGGGCGACATCGAATCGCTGCCCTTCCTGGAAGCGGTGCGCCAGATGAGCCTGAAGATGGGGCCGACGAACAGCGCCTTCGTGCACCTGACCTACGTGCCGTGGATCGCCGCCGCCGGCGAGCTGAAGACCAAGCCGACCCAGCACACGGTGCAGAAGCTGCGCGAGATCGGCATCCAGCCCGACGTGCTGCTGTGCCGCGCCGACCGCCCGGTGCCCGACGACGAGCGCGAGAAGATCAGCCTGTTCACGAACGTGCAGCCGCACGGCGTGATCAGCATGTGGGACGTCGACACCATCTACAAGGTGCCGCGCCTGCTGCACGAACAAGGCCTGGACGAACTGATCTGCATGAAGCTGCAGCTGCTGACCCGGCCCGCCGACCTGCGCCGCTGGGACATGCTGGTGCAGGAAGTCGAGCACCCGCAGTCGCACGTGAAGATCGCGATGTGCGGCAAGTACACCGACCTGTCGGATTCGTACAAGTCGCTGAACGAAGCCCTGCGCCACGCCGGCATCCACAACCACGCCAAGGTCGAGATCGAATACGTCGACGCCGAGTCGCTGACCGAGCAGAGCGCGGCGCAGCTGTCGCGCTACGACGCGATCCTGGTGCCGGGCGGCTTCGGCAAGCGCGGCATCGAAGGCAAGATCGTCGCGGCACAGTACGCCCGCGAACACCGCATCCCGTATCTCGGCATCTGCCTGGGCATGCAGGTCGCAACGATCGAATACGCGCGCCATGTCGCCGGCCTGGCCGATGCCAACAGCACCGAGTTCGAGCCCGAAACGCCGCATCCGGTGATCGCGCTGATCGAAGAGTGGCAGGACAGCGACGGCTCGATCCAGAAACGCAGCGCCACGTCCGACCTCGGCGGCACGATGCGCCTGGGCGCGCAAAGCTCCGACGTCAAGGCCGGCACGCTGGCGCACCAGATCTACGGGCCGGTGGTGACCGAACGCCACCGCCACCGCTACGAAGCCAACGTGCATTACCTCGACCGGCTGCAGCAGTCGGGCCTGGTGATCAGCGCGCTGACGCAGCGCGAGAAGCTGACCGAGATCGTCGAGCTGCCGCAAGACGAACACCCGTGGTTCATGGGCGTGCAGTTCCACCCCGAATTCAAGAGCACGCCGTGGGGCGGGCACCCGCTGTTTTCAAGCTACGTGAAAGCAGCCCTCGAACACCAGGCTCGCCGTGCCGAGCCGCCTGTGAAAGCTGTTGCATGAAGCTGTGTGGATTCGATATCGGCATCGACAAGCCGTTCTTCCTGATCGCCGGGCCCTGCGTCGTCGAAAGCGAACAACTGCAGATGGACGTGGCCGGCCGGCTGAAGGAGATCACGGCCGGTTTGGGCATCCCGTTCATCTTCAAGAGCAGCTACGACAAGGCCAACCGCTCCAGCGGCACCTCGTTCCGCGGCCCCGGCATGGAAAAGGGCCTGGAGATCCTGGCCAAGGTGAAGCGCGAGCTGAAGGTGCCGATCCTCACCGACGTGCACAGCGAGGGTGAGATCGCTGCCGTGGCCGCCGTCGTCGACGTGCTGCAGACGCCGGCCTTCCTGTCGCGCCAGACCGATTTCATCCGCGCCGTCGCGCAAAGCGGCAAGCCGGTGAACATCAAGAAGGGCCAGTTCCTCAGCCCCCACGACATGAAGAACGTCATCGACAAGGCCCGCGCCGCCGCGCGCGAAAAGGGCCTGCCCGAAGACAGCTTCATGGCCTGCGAACGCGGCGCGAGCTTCGGCTACAACAACCTCGTCTCCGACATGCGCTCGCTGGCCATCATGCGCGAGACCGGCGCGCCGGTGGTCTTCGACGCCACGCACAGCGTGCAGCTGCCGGGCGGCCAGGGCACCAGCAGCGGCGGCCAGCGCGAGTTCGTGCCGGTGCTGGCACGCGCGGCCATCGCCGTGGGCGTGGCCGGCGTCTTCATGGAAACGCACCCGGACCCGGCGAACGCCTTGTCCGATGGGCCGAACGCGGTGCCGCTGAAGCACATGAAGGCGCTGCTCGAACAGCTGCTGGCGCTGGACCGCGTGATCAAGCAGCAGCCGCTGCTCGAAAACGACTTCTCCTGCTGAAGGATCGGGCCCGATGAGCGCCTACATCATTGCCGACGTGCAGGTCACGAACCCGGTGCAGTACGAGGACTACAAGAAGTTCTCCAGCATCGCGATGCAGGCGCACGGTGCCGAGGTCTGCGTGCGCGGCGGATCGCCGCAGCCACTGGAAGGCGGCTGGGCGCCGACGCGCATCGTCGTGCTGAAGTTCGCGTCGGTGCAGCAGGCGCAGGCCTTCTACGATTCCAGCGAATACGGCCGCGCGCGCGAATCCCGCGCCGGCGCCGCGATCATGCGCATGATCGTCGTCGAAGGCACCTGACCGGCCTTCGGCGGGATTGACACCCGCGGGACTTCGAGAGACGGTTTCGTCACCGGCGCGCAAGGTGCGCGGCGGCAACAACCGCATCGATAGGAGACCGCCATGTTCGCCCCATCACCCGTGCTCCGTCTGCTGGCGCAAGCCGGCCTGGCCGTCGTTGCCTGCGTCGGCGCGATTGGCGTGACACACGCCCAGTCGCCCGCGGCACGCATCTGCCCGGAAATCTCGTTCCTCAGCGACAACCTCGCCGCCAACGCCGACTTCGAAACGCCCACGCCCGGCGTGCCTGCCGGCACGATGACCTGCTGGAACAGCGGCGACCCGACGCCGCCGCCGTCGGCCGCCGACCAGTGGCTGATGCACAGCAGCAATGCCGGCGCCAAGGTCTGCTCGATGCTGCTGCCGTCCACCGCGCCGGGCCACGCGCCGGGCAGCAAGATGCTGCGCTTCATGGCCGGCGGCAACGAAGGCGGCATCTACTGGCTCTCAGGCGCTGCGGCCGGGCATGGCTACATGTTCTCGGCCTGGGTCAAGGTGATGCGCGGCCAGGTCGTGCTGCAGCCCAATGGCGGCAACCAGGGGCCGGCGTCGGCGACGTCGAAGATCGGCGAATGGGAAGAGCTGCGCGCCTGCACCAACTCGCTCGGCGTCACCGACCTGCTCGTCATCTACAACCAGGACCCGGCCGGCGGCGTGTTCTTCGTCGACCGCGTCGAGCTGCGCGAGATGATCATGCGCGACTGAAGCGCAGCCGACGAGCGCGCGAGTTCACCGATAATCCGGGCGGCCTTTGACCCCCCGCCCAGGAAAACAAGCAATGAGTGCGATCGTCGATATCGTCGGCCGAGAGATTCTCGACAGCCGCGGCAACCCCACCGTCGAATGCGACGTGCTGCTGGAAAGCGGCACCATGGGCCGCGCCGCGGTGCCGTCGGGTGCATCCACCGGCAGCCGCGAAGCCATCGAGCTGCGCGACGGCGACAAGTCCCGCTACGGCGGCAAGGGCGTGCTGCGCGCCGTCGAGCACATCAACACCGAGATCAGCGAAGCCGTGCTCGGGCTGGACGCCAGCGAGCAGGCCTTTCTCGACAAGACGCTGATCGACCTGGACGGCACCGAGAACAAGAGCCGCCTCGGCGCCAACGCCACGCTGGCCGTCAGCATGGCGGTGGCCCGCGCTGCGGCCGAAGAGAGCGGCCTGCCGCTGTACCGCTACTTCGGCGGCTCCGGCCGCATGAGCCTGCCGGTGCCGATGATGAACGTCATCAACGGCGGCGCGCATGCCAACAACAACCTCGACCTGCAGGAGCTGATGATCATCCCGGTGGGCGCGCCGAGCTTCCGCGAAGCGGTGCGCTACGGTGCCGAGGTCTTCCACGCGCTGAAGAAGATCATCGACGCCAAGGGCATGACCACCGCAGTCGGCGACGAAGGCGGCTTCGCGCCGAACGTGGCCAGCCACGAAGCGGCGATCCAGATGATCCTGGAAGCCATCGACAAGGCCGGCTACCGCGCCGGCGAGCAGATCGCCATCGGCCTGGACTGCGCCGCCAGCGAGTTCTACAAGGAAGGCAAGTACCACGTCGAAGGCGAAGGCCTGGTGCTGACGTCGGCCGAGTGGACCGACATGCTGGCAACCTGGGTCGACAAGTACCCGATCATCAGCATCGAAGACGGCATGCACGAAGCCGACTGGGACGGCTGGAAGATCCTGGCCGACCGGCTGGGCAAGAAGGTGCAGCTGGTCGGCGACGACCTGTTCGTCACCAACACCAAGATCCTCGCGCGCGGCATCCGGGAAGGCGTGGCCAACTCGATCCTGATCAAGATCAACCAGATCGGCACGCTCAGCGAGACCTTCGCCGCGATCGAAATGGCCAAGCGCGCCGGCTGGACCAACGTCATCAGCCACCGCAGCGGCGAGACCGAAGACAGCACCATCGCCGACATCGCCGTCGGCACCAATGCCGGCCAGATCAAGACCGGCTCGATGAGCCGCAGCGACCGCATCGCCAAGTACAACCAGCTGCTGCGCATCGAGGAAGACCTCGGCGATATCGCCAGCTACCCGGGCCGCGACGCCTTCTACAACCTGCGGTAGGCGCCGGTGCGCTGGGTCACGGTCGGGCTGGCAGCGCTGCTCCTGGCCGTGCAGGCCGACCTGTGGTTCGGCCGTGCCAGCCTGCCCTACGTGATGGGGCTGCGTTCGCAGCTCGCCGCGCAGCAAGCCGTCAACGAAAGCGCACGTGCGCGCAATGCGCAGCTCGTGGCCGAGGTCAGCGACCTGAAGGAAGGACTGGAGATGGTCGAGGAAAAGGCGCGTGCCGAACTCGGCATGCTCAAGCCCGACGAGATCCTCGTCCAGGTCACGCCGAACAAGCCTTGACCCAGCCTCTGACCCGATCTTGCTCGACATCGTTCTCCAGGCCACGAAGCCCTTGCTGGTCAGCGCGTTCACGCTCTGGGCCAGCCCCGTCACCTGGCTCGAGATCGTGGCCTTCGTGCTGTCGGTGTGGATGGTGCTGTGCAACCTGCGCGTCGACCCGCTGGGCTGGCCGCTGGCCATCGCCGCGTCGCTGCTGTATGCGCTGCTGTTCGCCGACAGCAAGCTCTACGGCGAGGCCAGCCTGCAGATCTTCTTCGCCGTGGTCGCGCTGTGGGGCTGGTGGCAATGGCTGCGCGGCACCGGCGCCGACGGCGCGAAGCTGCGCGTGCACCGGCTGCCGGCGCGTGGGCGCTGGGTCGCGCTGGCGGCGACCTTCGCCGCCTGGCCGCTGCTCGGCCTGCTGCTGCACCGCCTGACCGACAGCGACGTGCCCTTCCTCGACGCGCTGCCCACCGTGGCCAGCGTTACCGGCCAGGTGTTGCTCGGGCGCAAGCTGGTGGAGAACTGGCCGGTCTGGATCGCGGTCAACCTGGTCAGCATCGGCCTCTTCGCCTTCAAGGGCTTGTGGCTGACGGTGCTGCTGTATGCGATCTTCACCGGGCTGGCCTGGATCGGCTGGCGCGCTTGGCAACGAATGGCGGCGCATGGCCCATGAGTGAAGCGACCGTCATCGCCATCGTCGGCGCCGAAAGCACCGGCAAGACCGCACTCGCGGCAGCCCTGGCCGGGCGTGTCGCGGCCGAGACCGGCCTGGCCTGCGCGTGGGTGCCCGAGCAGCTGCGGCTGTGGTGCGAACGCGAAGGCCGCACGCCGCGGCCCGATGAGCAGGCGGGTATCGCCGCCGCGCAGCGCGATGCGGTCGAAGCCGCCGTGGCCACGCACGACGTGGTGCTGGCCGACACGACGCCGCTGATGATCGCGGTCTACAGCCGCAAGCTCTTTGCCGACGATTCGCTGATCGCCGATGCGATGGCCTGGCAGCACCGGTGCGCGCTGACGCTCTTGACGGCGCTCGACCTGCCCTGGGTCGCCGACGGCCTGCAGCGCGACGGCCCGCAGGTGCGGCCGCCAGTCGACGCGATCATCCGCGAGCTGCTGATCGGCCACCGCCTGCCGTGGGCGCTGGTGTCCGGCAGCGGCGAGCAGCGCACGGCCAACGCGCTCGACGCCATCGCGCCGCTGCTGCGCGCACGCGCCACGCCACGGCGCGGCCTGTTCACGCGGCTGGCCGAACGCAATGCCGAGGATCGGCCGTGGAGCTGCGAGTTCTGCGACGACCCCGAATGCGAACACCACTCGCGCAGGCTGGACAACACGACTCGCCGTTAGACAGTGGGCGTAGACTGAACTTCGGATGGTCCGTTCCGGGCTGCCCCAGTTGCAACACGCAAGGAGCCATGTCCCATGGTCATCCGCCACCCACTCCCGTCGGTCGTGTTGTTGGGCGCGCTTAGCGCCTGGGCTTCAACGGCAGCCGCCACCGACATCGACTCGGTCAACCAGTTCCGCAACGTCAGCGCCCGGCAGACCGGCGATTCGACGCTGGTCGACAACGGCGCGTTCTTCTCGGCCAGCGCCACGGTGGCGCCTGGTGCGGTCGGCAGCTATGCCAACGGCCATCTCAGCTTCGGCGTCAACGTGTTCGGCCTGAACAGCAGCGATGGCGGCCGGACCTTCTCGTTCCAGACCGCTTCGCTGGCGTCGCAGGCCGAATTGGACGCGAGCTTTCCGGTGGCCACGATCTACGCCTACACGCTGCCAGCGGTCGACTCGTCGGCGCCGCCGGCAGTCGCCACGCTGGAATCCGGCGTCGCCGCCTACCCGCTGTCGACCCCGCAACTCACCGGCGGCAGCTTCAGCGCCTTGCAGGGCATGAACGCGTCGGCAGCGCTGACGCTGAACTTCAGCCCCTTCATCGTCGACCCGAACGCGACCGAGGCCTTCGTCTTCCTGTCGATCTACGACCAGACCAGCGCGACCTGGTTCTTTCCGCTCAGCTTCGCGCCGCCGTCGACCAGCGGCGTCACGCTCGCGGCCGGACAGCTCGCCGCCGGCCATTCGTTCAGCTTTGAATTGATCTATTCCGACCGCGTGCTCGTACCGGGCGACGGCACCAATTTCAGGGCCCAGATGGGCTTCGACTTCCGCACCGAGGGCGACTTCGCCACCGCCGCAGTCCCCGAGCCGCAGAGCTGGGCCCTGCTGCTGGCCGGGCTGGCCCTGCTCGGCGTCACTGCACCGCGCGCGATGACGGCGGCTGGTCGCGTTCGGCCGTGAACATCTTGCCGACGTCGACGGCGTCGAAGCGGTATTGCAGGCCGCAGAACTCGCAGCCGACCTCGACCTGACCGCGTTCGGCGATCAGGCTGTCGCTTTCGTCGCGGCCCAGTCCGCGCAGCATGTTCTGCACCCGGTCACGCGAGCAGGTGCAGGCGAAGCGTGGGTGCTCGGGCTCGAAGACACGCAGCGTCTCTTCCCAGAACAGGCGGCGCAGGATCTGCGCCGGCTCGAGCGTCAGCAGTTCGTCGCGCGTCAGCGTGGCGGCCAGCAGCGCGACGCGGTTGAAGCCTTCGCTGATGCCGATGTCGTCTTCGTTGCGGCGGCCGAGGTTGCCCTCGCCTTCGACCGGCAGGCGCTGGATCAGCAGGCCGGCGGCAACCTCGTCGTTGGCGGCCAGCACCAGGCGCGCGTCGAGCTGCTCGGACTGCAGCATGTAGTGCTCCAGCACCTGCGACACCTGCTGCAGCGGCTCGCGCCGGTCGCCGTGCAGCGACACTACGCCCTGGTAGGGCTGCTGGCCGGGCAGACGATCCTTCGGGTCGAGCGTGATCGCGCAGCGGCCCTTGCCGCCGACATTGACCAGCGCCTCGAGCATCGCGCCGTCGGCGACATCGCCCACGACCTTGGCCGTGGCGCGGAAGCTCAGCTCGGGCTGCACCTCGGCCACCGCCAGCTTGACCGGCCCGTCGCCGAAGACCTGCAGCACCAGCGCGCCGTTGAACTTGATGTTGGCCTGCATCAGCACGCCGGCCGCGGCCATCTCGCCCAGCAGTACGCGCACCGGCGCCGGGTGCGCCCCCAGCGCTTCACGGCGCTTCAGCACCTCGCGCCAGCTGCCGGTCAGCCGCACCAGCATGCCGCGAACCGGCAGGCCTTCGAAGAGGAACTTGTGCAGCTCGGACATCAGGCGATGCGCTTGATTTGCGTGCGGTGGCGCTCGGCGTTCGCGACGTAGACCGCGGACGTCTTCTGCAGCCGCGCTATCTGCTCCGGCGTCAGCATGCGCACCACCTTGGCCGGGCTGCCGACGATCAGCGCGCCGTCGGGGAACTCCTTGCCTTCCGTCACCAGCGAACCAGCGCCGACGATGCTGTGCTTGCCGATCTTGGCGCCGTTGAGCAGCACCGACTGGATGCCGATCAACGTGCCGTCGCCGACCGTGCAGCCATGCAGCATGACCTGGTGGCCGACGGTCACGTCGTCGCCCAGCGTCAGCGGGAAGCCGGGGTCGGCATGCAGCACGCTGCCGTCCTGCACGTTGCTGTTGCGGCCGATCGTGATCCAGTCGTTGTCGCCGCGGATCGTCACGCCGTACCAGACGCTGGCGCCTTCGGCCAGCGCGACGCGGCCGAGCACGGTCGCGTTGTCGGCGACCCAGGCGCCCGGCGCGATGCGGGGTGCGTCGTCCCCGAGTTGGTAGATGGCCACGGCGGTCCTTGATCGATTCAGAGTCGATAATTCTAGAGATGGAGCTGCGCGAACAGGCTTTGAAGGCCTTGTGCCTGCCGGACCCGGTGGCCAAGGCCGCCGCCGCGCGGGCCGTGCAGGCGGCTGCGCTGCCGCTGGATGCCGAACGCCTGCTGGTGCCCGAAGGCGCCCTGCCCGGCCGCCCGGCGCTGCCGCGGCTGGTGCCGCCGGCGCAGGTGCCGCAGCGCTCGCCCTTCACGCCCGCCGGCCGCGCCGCGCTACTGCACGCGGTGGCGCACATCGAGTTCAATGCCATCAACCTGGCGCTGGACGCCGTCTGGCGCTTCGCCGGCATGCCCGAGGCCTTCTACCGCGACTGGATGCGGGTCGCGTCGGAAGAAGCGCTGCACTTCACGCTGCTCGCCGAACACCTGCAGACGCTCGGCGCGGCCTATGGCGACTTCGACGCGCATGACGGCTTGTGGGCGATGACGGCGAAGACCGCCGGCGACATCGTCGCGCGCATGGCGCTGGTGCCGCGCACGCTGGAAGCGCGCGGCCTGGACGCGACGCCGCCGATGCAGGCGCGGCTGGCCAAGGCCGGCGATCATCGCGCGGTCGAGATCCTGGCCATCATCCTGCGCGACGAGGTCGGCCATGTCGCCGTCGGCAACCGCTGGTACCGCTGGTTGTGCGAACGCGACGGGCTCGACCCGGTGGCGCACTATGCGGTGCTGACCGAACGCCACGGCGCGCCGCGCCTGCGGCCGCCTTTCAACCACGACGCACGGCGCGCCGCCGGCTTCAGCGAAGCCGAGATTGCCGCCTTGTCATCCACAGGACCCTGAATGCGCATTCTCGTCGCCGGCTTCCAGCACGAAACCAACACCTTCGCCCCGTCCAAAGCCGACTGGGCGGCTTTCGAATCCGGCGCCGGCTACCCGGAAAGCTGCCATGGCGCGGCGATGCTCGAACGCATCGGCCCGACCAGCCTGTCGCTCGGCGGCTTCATCCGCGACGCGGCCGAGCGCGGCTGGCAGCTCGTGCCGTCGATCTGGGCCGCGGCCACGCCGTCGGCGCACGTCACGCGTGACGCTTTCGAACGCATCGCCGGCACGCTGATCGCCGATGCGCGCCGCGGCGGCTTCGATGCGATCTACCTCGACCTGCACGGCGCGGCCGTGGCCGAGCATGTCGACGATTGCGAAGGCGAGTTGCTCGAACGCCTGCGCGCTGTCGTCGGACCGGCGATGCCCATCGTGGCCAGCCTGGACCTGCATGCCAACGTCACCGAGCGCATGCTGCGCCACGCCAGCGCGATGACGGCGTTCCGCACCTACCCGCATGTCGACATGGCCGAGACCGGCGCGCGCGCGGCCGGGCTGCTGGCGTCCATCGTCGCGCACGGCGGCTTCAAGACCCATCACGAACGGCTGCCCTTCCTGCTGCCGCTGAACGCGCAGTGCACGCTGATGGAGCCGGCCGCCGGCCTGTTCCTCGACCTGACGATGCTCGAAGCGCAGAGCGGCGTGCACCTGAGCTTCGCGATGGGCTTTCCGGCGGCCGACTTCGCCGAGTGCGGCCCGGTGGTGTACGGCCATGGCCGCGACGCCGAGGTCGTGCACGCCAACGTGATGGCACTGGCCGAGAACGCGATCCAGCAACGCGAAGACTGGGCGCTGGACCTGCTGGCGCCGGACGCGGCGGTGGCGCGCGCGCTCGACCTCGCAGCCGCTGCAACGAAGCCGGTGGTCATCGCCGACACGCAGGACAACCCCGGCGCCGGCGGTGACTCGAACACGACCGGCATGCTGCGGGCCTTGCTCGCCGCCGGCGCGGGGCGGCGCTTCCCGGGCGGCGTTGCGCTCGGCCTGCTGCACGACCCAGCCGCAGCCGCCGCCGCCACGGCGGCCGGCGTCGGCGCCACGCTTGACCTCACGCTCGGCAAGGCCGTCCGCACCTTCGATGGCCGGCTCAGCGACGCACCGGTGAGCGGCCGCGTCACGGTGCGCGCGGTCAGCAACGGCGTCGTGCCGCTGTCGGGCCCGATGACCGCCGGCAACACGGCGCGCCTGGGCACCAGCGCCTGCGTCGAGATCGACGGCATCCGCGTGCTGCTGACCAGCGGCAAGACGCAGATGCTCGACCTCGACCTGTACCGGTTCCTCGGCGTCGAGCCGGGCACGATGAAGCTGCTCGTGAACAAGAGTTCGGTGCACTTCCGCGCGGCGTTCACGCCGATCGCGTCGACTATCCTCGTCGCGCAGGCGCCAGGTCCGATGGCGGCCGACCCGGCCGACCTGCCGTGGAAAAAACTGCCGGCCGCGATGGCCCGGCGCCCGTAGAGGAGTTTCCGATGAGCGACGACCTTGCCTTCCGCACCGCGACGCAGCTGCTCGACGGCCTGGCCCGCCGCGAGTTCAGCAGCGTGGAGCTGCTGCAGCACCACCTGCAGCGCGTCGAACGGCTGAACACACGGCTGAACGCCATCGTCACGCTGGACGCCGAACGTGCGCTGGCGCGGGCCGCAGCGGCCGACGCCGCGCGCGCCGCCGGGCAGGCACTGGGCCCGCTGCACGGCTTGCCGATGACTGTGAAGGACAGCTTCGAGACGGCCGGGCTGCGCACCACGTCGGGCGCGCCGGCACTCGCGCAGCACGTGCCCGGCGCCGATGCCGTCGCGGTGCAGCGCCTCGTCGAAGCCGGTGCCATCGTCTTCGGCAAGACCAATCTGCCGACCTTTGCAATGGACGTGCAGAGCTTCAACCCGGTGTTCGGCACCACCAACAATCCCTGGGACACCGGCCGCTCGCCCGGTGGCTCCTCGGGCGGCGCGGCGGCCGCGCTGGCTGCGGGGCTGACGCCGCTGGAACTGGGCAGCGACATCGGCGGCTCGATCCGCAACCCGGCGCACTACTGCGGCGTCTACGGCCACAAGCCGAGCTACGGCCTGGTGCCGCAGCGCGGCCACATCCCGGGGCCGCCGGGCACGCTGCAGGAGCCCGACATCGCCGTGGCCGGCCCGATGGCGCGTTGCGCCGAAGACCTGGCCCTGGCGCTCGGCGTACTGGCCGGCCCCGACGCGACGCACGCGCCGGCCTGGCGCGTGCAGCTGCCGCCGCCGCGGCATGCAGCGTTGCGCGAGTTCCGCGTCGCCGCCTGGCTGGATGATGCCGAGTGCCGCGTCGATGCCGCGGTACTCGAACGGCTGCGCGCCACCGTCGAAACCTTGCGCCGCGCCGGCGTGCCAGTCGACGAGAGCGCACGGCCGCGGCACGGCTTTGCCGATGCGCTGCGCGTGTTCCGCGGCCTGCTGTATGCCGCCACGTCGCCGGGGCTGCCGGAGGCGAGCTTCAACGAGCTTGCGGTGGCCGCCGCTGCGCCGGCCGGCGACAACGTCGAGTTCGCCCGCGGCAGCACGATGCGCCACCGCGACTGGCTGCGGCTGCACGAAGAGCGTGAACGCCAGCGCCTGAACTGGACGCGTTTCTTCACCGGCTACGACGTGCTGCTGTGCCCGGTGGCGCCGACCACCGCCATCCTGCACGACCCGAGCAAGCCCGCCGATGCCCGCCGCATCGTCGTCAACGGCGAGCCGCGTTCGTACTGGGACCAGGTCGACTGGGCCGGCCTCGTCGGCGCGGCCGGCCTGCCGGCCACCGTGGCGCCGGTCGGGCGCAGCACAGCCGGGCTGCCGGTGGGCGTGCAGATCGTCGGGCCTTTCCTCGAAGACCGGACGACGATCGCCTTCGCGCAGTTGCTGGCCGGCCAAATTGGCGGCTTCGAAAGGCCGCCGGCCTGTTGACGGCGCTTACACTGCGCAGCATGTTGCTGGCATGCCAGCGTTTTTCAAAAGCTTGAACAGGAGCCCCATGAGCCCGATCACGACCCGCCGTTTCCTGCAAGCCAGCGCCGCCGTGGCGTTCGGCCTGCTGCTCGCCGCCTGCGGCAAGAAGGAAGAGCCGACGCCCGCGCCGGCGCCGGTAGCGTCCGCCCCCGCCGCACCCGCGCCGGCCAAGGTCTATGCCGTCGGCACCGACGCCGCCTACGCGCCGTTCGAGAGCCAGAACGAAAAGGGCGAGATCGTCGGCTTCGACATCGACGTCGTCACCGCCGCGGCGAAGAAGGCCGGCATCGAGGTCAAGTTCGTCAACACGCCGTGGGAAGGCATCTTCAACGCGCTCGGCCAGGGCGACCGCGACATGGTCGTCTCGTCGGTGACGATCACCACCGAACGCAAGGCGACGATGGACTTCAGCACGCCGTACTTCGACGCGCAGCAACTCATCGCGGTGAAGGAATCGAGCAAGGTCGCGAAGTTCGCCGACCTGAAGAAGCTCAAGGTCGGCGTGCAGACCGGCACCACCGGCGATGAAGCCGTGTCCAAGCTGCTCGGCAAGACGAACACCAACATCAAGCGCTTCGAGTCCACGCCGCTGGCGCTGAAGGAACTGGAAGCCGGCGGCGTCGACGCCGTGGTGGCCGACAACGGCGTCGTCATCCACTACGTCGCGAACAACCCGGGCGGCAAGTTCAAGACCGTGGCCGACAAGGAGTTCGTGCCCGAGCAATACGGCATCGCCTTGAAGAAGGGCAACACCGAACTGCTCGAGAAGATCAACAAGGGCCTGGCCGACATCAAGGCCGACGGCAGCTACGACCAGATCTACGCCAAGTACTTCGGCGCGCCGCCGGCCAAGGCCGCAGAAGCCCCGGCTTCCGCCGCCTCCAAGTAAAACAGCATGACTGCCCCCAAGCTCGCTGCGCTCGCGGCCCCCCGAGGGGGCGCTCAGCCTGCTCGGGAACGGCCCAGCGCTGGCTGACGGCCATGGATCTTCGCTGGGAGATCCTTGCCGGCTACGGGCCGCTGTTCGCCAGCGGCCTGCTGATGACGATCCAGCTGACGCTGGTCGCCATCGGCGCCGGGCTCATTCTCGGCGTGGCCTTCGGCCTCGTCAGCAGCTCGGCCGACGCGCCGCAGCCCACGTCGACGACGTCGCTGTGGCTGCTGAAGGCGGCCCGCGGCGTCACCTTGGGCTACGTGACCTTCTTCCGCGGCACACCGCTGTTCGTGCAGATCCTGCTCGTGCACTTCGCGCTGATGCCGACGCTGGTGCACCCCGACCACGGCCTGCTGCTCAGCGGCGATGCGGCGCGCGAGTTCCGCCAGGAGCACGGCGCCTTCCTGTCGGGCTGCGTCGCCTTGAGCCTGAACGCCGGCGCCTACATCAGCGAGATCTTCCGCGCCGGCATCCTGAGCATCCACCGCGGCCAGACGCAGGCCGCGTACAGCGTCGGGCTGACGCACGCGCAGGCGATGCGCTTCGTGATCCTGCCGCAGGCCTTCCGCCGCATGGTGCCGGCGCTGGTGAACGAAGGCGTGACGCTGATCAAGGACTCGTCGCTGGTCTCGGCCATCGGCCTGGCCGAACTGGCACTGGCTGCGCGCACCGTTGCCGGCGCCTATTCGCGCTACTGGGAGCCGTATCTGGCGATCTCGGGGATGTACCTGGTGCTGACGCTGGTGCTGTCGACGCTGGCCAAGCGGCTGGAGGCGCCCGCCCACCTTCGAGGCCGTTAAGGCTCGAAGAAGTAGCGCTTCAGCCCGGCCAGGATCATCTCGACGGCCACCGCCGTCAGGACCAGACCCATCAACTTCTCGATCGCCGCGACCATCGACGCGCCGAGCCATTTGCGCAGCCGGTCGGCCAGCAGCAGCACGGTGCCCGACACGGCCATCGCGACGGTCAGCGCGCCCAGCCACGCGACGATGCGTTCCGGCTGGCGCGAGGCCAGCAGCAGCACCGTGGCCATCGCCGACGGCCCGGCGAGCAGCGGCACCGCCAGCGGAAAGATGAAGGGCTCGCGGCCGCCGGCGTCGGCGGCGTAGATCTCGCCGCCCGACGCGAAAATCATGCGGATCGCGATGATCAGCAGGATCACGCCGCCGGCCACCTCCAGCGAGCGCTCCGACAGCCGCATCAGCGACAGGAAGCCCTGGCCGGCCACCATGAAAAGCGCCAGCGCCGCGAACGCGATCGCCACCTCGCGCAGCGCAACGCGGCGCCGCCGCGCCGGGTCCACACTGCGCATCACCGAAATGAAGATCGGCAGGCTGCCGAAGGGGTCGAGCACCAGCAGCAGCAGGACGCAGGCCGAGACGAAGGTGTGGTCCATGGGTGGCGTGTCGGGTCAGAAGTAGTCATTGTTGCATCGCAACAACATTTTGGGGCTGGCACTCTCGGGCCTCATTCATCGCCACTTAAACTTCAGGCTCTCGCAAACCCTTAGGAAGCCAGTACATGAAAACCCTCGTTGCGACCGCCCTGTTGGTCAGCGTGGCCGGTGCCGCCCAGGCACAAATGACCATCTATGGTCTGATCGACATGAGCTACGGCAAGGCGATCATTGACGACTTCAACGGTCAGAAGGCTGACTTCCACTCCGGCGGCGACAACGGCTCCGGCGAAGGCAACTCGACCACCCGTTTCGGCCTGAAGGGCACCACCGACGTCGGCTCCGGCATCAAGGCCAATTTCAAGCTCGAATCCGGTGGCATCACCAGCGACGGCGCGGTCAACCCCGGTGGCGCGTTCTTCAACCGCCAGGCCTGGCTGGGCTTCTCCGGCAGCTTCGGTGAAGTGCGCCTCGGCCGTCAGGACTCGGTCGCGTTCCAGACGATGATCGACTACGACTTCAACGGTGCCTCCAACGGCGTCAGCGCGCTCGGCTACGCTGCGGTCGGCCCGTGGCTGCCGGGCCGCCAGTCGCGCTCGCTGCAGTACATCTCCCCGACCTGGAGCGGTGTCAAGGTGCAGCTCGGCTTCGTGCCGGAAGGCAACGTCGCTGGCGACAAGGCCACGTTCTCGGGCGCCGTCACCTACGCAACCGGCCCGGTGTCCCTGTCGGCCACCGTCGAATCCAAGCGCACCGACACGTCAGCCAAGTTCGGCTCGGTCGCCGGCAGCTACGACTTCGGCGCCGTCAAGGTCATGGCCGCCTACACCGACGGTGCGACCGACGTGAAGGGCTTCAGCCTGGGCTTCGTCGCCCCGGTCGCCGGCCTGAACATCGGTGCCCTGTACGGCAAGAACACCGACACCAAGACCTCGGCCTACGAACTGTTCGTGAACAAGGAAGTTCTGAAGAATACGTACGCGTATTTCGAAGTCGGCCACTCGGACAAGACCACCAGCACCAGCGTCAAGGGTGATGGTTTCGCGCTCGGCGTGATCTACACGTTCTAAGACCTGCAACGCAACCGGCCGTTCGCGGCCGGTGTGCAACAGCCAAGGCCCGCTTCGACTGTCGTCGAGCGGGCCTTTCTCATTCAGGGTCGTCCGCCCGCCGACAGCCGCTGCAGCACGCGGCCCAGCGACGCGACGGTCAGCTCGACCTGCTCGCGCGTCACCACCAGCGGCGGCGCCAGGCGCACCACGGTGCCGTGGGTGTCTTTGGTCAGGATGCCTTCGTGCATCAGACCTTCGCAGACCGCCCTCGCACTGGCCTGGCGCGGGTCGATCTCCAGGCCGACGAGCAGGCCGCGGCCGCGCACTTCCAGGATCGCCGGATGGTCGAGCGCGCGCAAGGCCCCCATCAGCAGCTCACCCATCGCCGCCGCTCGCTCGCACAGCTGCTCGCGCTCCAGCAGTTCCAGTGCGGCCAGCCCGACTGCCGCGGCCAGCGGGTTGCCGCCGAAGGTGCTGCCGTGGTCGCCGGGCGTGAACTGCGCCATCACGTCGGCACGGGCCAGGAAGGCGCTCACCGGCAGCAGGCCGCCGCCCAGCGCCTTGCCCAGCGTCAGGCCGTCGGGCTTGATGCCGTCATGGTCGCAGGCCAGCAGCGCACCGGTGCGGCCGAGGCCGGTCTGGATCTCGTCGCAGATCATCAGCACGTTGTGGCGGGTGCAGATTTCGCGCACGGCGCGCAGGTAGCCGGCCGGCGGCACGACGATGCCGGCTTCGCCCTGGATCGGCTCGACCAGGAAGGCGCAGGTGTCGGGCGTGATCGCCGCTTCCAGCGCCGCTGCGTCGCCGAAGGGCACGCTGGCGAAGCCGGGCGTGAAGGGGCCGAAGCCGTCGCGGTACTGGGCTTCGCTGGAGAAGCCGATGATGGTTGTCGTGCGGCCGCCGAAGTTGCCGTCGGCAACGATGATCTGCGCCCGGCCGGCGGCGATGCCCTTGACCTTGTAGCCCCACTTGCGTGCCGCCTTCAGCGCCGTTTCCACGGCTTCGGCGCCGCTGTTCATCGGCAGCGCGCGGTCCATGCCAGTCAGCGTGCACAGGCGCGCCAGGAACGGGCCGAGCTGGTCGCTGTGGAAGGCGCGCGAGGTCACCGCCAGGCGCCGCGCCTGCGCCACCAGCGCATCCACCAGCACCGGGTGGCTGTGGCCGAAGCTGACCGCCGAGTAGGCGCTCATCATGTCCAGGTAGCGGCGGCCTTGTTCGTCCCACAGGTGCACGCCTTCGCCGCGCGTCAGCACCACCGGCAGCGGCGCGTAGTTGTGGGCGCCGTAGCGGTCTTCCAGCGCGATGGCGTCGGCTTTCAGGGTGGCTTCGGGCAGACGGGCGTTCATGGCGGGGCCTTTCGAATCGATGCCTTGGACTGTGCTCGCGACCGAACGAAATGTGCTTTCCACTTCATTTGCCGATTGCCAATTCAACGCAATAATCCTGTACCAAATCAACCAAACCCATCTTGGCCAACGATCTGGATGCCATCGACCGCAAGATCCTCGACGAGCTGCAGGCCGACGGCCGCATCTCCAACGTCGAACTCGCGGGCCGCGTGCATCTGTCGGCGCCGCAGTGCCTGCGCCGCATGCGCGCGCTCGAAGAACGCGGCGTGCTGCGCGGCTACGGCGCACGCGTCGACGCCGAAGCGCTGGGCCTGGGCGTCACTGCCTTCGTCAGCCTGAACATCCACGGCGGCGCTTTCGACCGCGTGCGCGACATCGAAGCCCGCATCCGCGACTTCCCGCAGATCCTGGAATGCCACACCGTCAGCGGCGACAACGACTACCTGCTGAAGGTGGTGGCGCGCGACCTGAAGGCCTTGTCGCAGTTCCTCACCGACCGGCTGATGCAGATCCCCGGCGTCGACGACGTTCGGTCGATGATCTGCCTGGAAGAGATCAAGCCGCTATCACCGCTGCCGACCGCCAACTAGCTAGCCGCGCGGGTGGTGCCTGGCGTGCAGCTGGCGCAGCCGCTCGCGTGCGACGTGGGTGTAGATCGTCGTCGTGCCGATGTCGGCGTGGCCCAGCAGCATCTGAACGGCCCGCAGATCGGCGCCGTGGTTCAGCAGATGCGTCGCGAACGCATGCCGCAGCGTGTGCGGCGACAGCGGTGCGGTGATGCCGGCGTGCAGCGCGTGGCGCTTGACCAGCGTCCAGAACATCTGCCGCGTCATCGGCCCGCCGCGGGCGGTGACGAAGAGCGCGTCGCTGGCCCTGCCCTTCAGGATGACGCTGCGCGCCTCGGCGATGTAGCGGTTCAGCCAGCCATGGGCCTCTTCACCGAACGGCACCAGGCGCTCCTTCGAACCTTTGCCGACGACACGCAGCACGCCTTCGGCCAGGCCGACATGCACCGTCTTCAGCAGCACCAGCTCGCTGACGCGCAGGCCGCTGGCGTACATCAGCTCGATCATCGTGCGGTCGCGCAGACCGAGCGGCCGCGCGACGTCGGGCGCTGTCAGCAGCGCCTCGACCTGGCCTTCGCTCAGCACCTTGGGCACGCGCAGCGGCTGCCGGGCGGACAGCAGTTTCAGCGTCGGGTCGCTGGTGGTCAGTCGCTCGCGCAGCGCCCAGCGGAAGAAGCGCTTGAACACCGTGAGCCGCCGGTTCGCGCTGGTTGCGCGTGATCCGGCATGGCGCTCGGCGATATAGCCCAGCAGGTCGGCCTCGTGGCTGTCGGCCAGCGCGCGCCGATCGCCCAGCCAGCCGGCGTACAGCGTCAGGTCGCGCCGGTAGGCGGCCAGCGTCAGCAGGGCCAGGCCGTCCTCGATCCAGAGCGCGTCGATGAAGCGGTCGATCGCGGCCTGGCTTTCAGGCTTCAAGACCGCGCCGTCACTCCAGCGTCAGCTTGGCCGTCTCGACGACCTTCTTGTAGACCGCATACTCGGCCTTGATCTGGGCCGCGAATTCATCCGGGCTGTTGGCGATGACCAGCGAGCCGGTCTCTTCGATGCGCTTCTTGACGTCCGGCAGGGCCACCGTCGCCTTCACCGCGGCATTCACCTTGTCGACGACTTCCTTCGGCAGCCCCTTGGGCCCGTAGATGCCGTAGTAGGCCATGCGGTTCACGGGCTCCAGGCCCACTTCCTTGAAGGTCGGGATGTTGGGCAGCACGGCCAGCCGCGTCGGCGCGGAGACGACGATCGCGATCAGCCGCCCGTCCTTGATGAAAGGCAGCGCCGACGGCAGGTTGTCGAAGATGATCTGCACCTGGCCGGCCACCGTGTCGTTCAGTGCCGGGCCGGCGCCGCGGTACGGGATGTGCGTGATGAACACGCCGGCCAGCCCCTTGAAGAGTTCGGTCTGCAAGTGGCCGATGCCGCCGGTGCCGGAACTGGCATAGCTGTACTTGCCCGGGCTCTTCTTCAGCTCGGCGAGAAAGCCTTTGTAGTCGCGCGCCGGGAAGCTGGGATGCACAGCGATCACGTTCGGCGTGGCCGCGATGTTGGTGATGGGCGTGAAGTCGGTCAACGGGTTGTACGGGATCTTCGGGTTGATGGCCGGGTTGGCCGCCGTCGTCGACACCGTCGCCATGCCCAGCGAATAACCGTCGGGCGCGGCCCTGGCGGTGTCGTTGGCACCGACCGAGCCGCCGCCGCCGGCCTTGTTCTCGACGATCATCGTCTGGCCCAGCGCCAGGCCGATCTTTTCCGACACGACGCGGGCCACGATGTCGGTGGTGCCGCCGGGCGCAAAAGGCACCACCAGCCTCACCGGCTTGTTCGGGTAGCCCTGGGCGAGCACGACGATGGGCGCAGCCAGTAGCGTGGCAGCCCAGGCCTGCAGCGTTCTTCTTTTCATGCGAAGTGTCTCCGTGCGGTGGTGAATCGATGGCCGGGATTGTGAGTCAATCTACGACACCGCCCCCCCGAGCAACCCCGCCTTCAGACGGGCATCCACCGGCTTGTCGCCCAGGAAGATGCGCAGCACCGCGGCATACAGGTCGTCGCCGGGAATCGCCGCGCCGCGGGCCTTGCCGTTGAGCGAGAAGACCAGGCCGCTGCCGGGCACGAAGTCGAGGTTCACGACGTCACCCTTCTTCACCTTGCCGACGGCTTGCACCTGGCTGTCGAATATGGCCTTGCGTTCGGCCAGTGCCGGCAACTGGTCCGCCGGCGTGTTGCGTGCGAAACCCTTGTCGATGGCCTTGACGAATTCTTCGGCCGCCACGTCCTGCAGCAGGCGCATCTGCAGGCGCTTGGCGCCGGTACTGGCCAGCACCTCAGGCGGCGTCGAGGCCTTCGCTGGCAGGTACAGCGCGGCTGCATAGCCCTTGAGCCAGGCCACGGCGCGCACGCCGACGCCATTGAGCATCAGGTCGGTGTCGGCAACGCGCGCAACGGCGTCGAAGGTCTGGCCCTCGATGCGCATCTGCGCGCCGGCCCAGGGGGATGCCGCGGCCAGCGTGAGCGCGGCAATCAGCAGATGACGACGGTACAGCATGGGGTGATCCTGGCGATGACTCGGCCCCTTTCAACGCTCGGCCGCCGGCGGCGGACGACAGCCGATGGCTGGCACACTCGCCCCATGCACGATGCCTTGCTGTTGTTACCGGACTTCCTGCTCATCGTCTGCGGCTTCGTCATCTGCCGCTTCACGCCGCTGAACCGCCCGGTGTGGGACGGCGCCGAGCGGCTGGTGTATTTCCTGCTGTTCCCGACGCTGCTGTTCACGTCCATCCTGCGCTACCCGCTGTCGCCGGTGGCAATGCTGCCGCTGGCCGGCAGCAGCGTGGCGGTGGTGGCCATCGGCATCGTGCTGGCTTTCGCGCTGCGCCGCGCGCCGGGGGTCGACGCGCGGCTGCATGCGTCGGGCGCGCAAACCGCGTTCCGCTTCAATTCCTACGTCGCGCTGGCCTTGTCCGAGCGCATCGCCGGCACGCAAGGCGTGGCCTGGATGGCGCTGATCGTGTCGCTGTGCGTGCCGCTGTGCAACGTGGCCGCGGTGTGGCCGCTGGCGCGCCAGGGCGGCCAGGGCTTTGCCGGGCAGTTGCTGCGCAACCCACTGATCGTGTCCACCGGCGCCGGTCTGTTGTGCAACGCGCTCGGCATCCGGCTGCCCGACATCGCCAGCGCGACGCTGGGCCGCATCGGCTCGGCCGCATTGCCGATCGGCCTGATGGCGGTCGGCGCCGGGCTGCAGGTCGGCGCCTTGCGCGAAGCGCCGGTGCTGGCCGGCGCGTTGCTGCTGATCCGCCATGCGCTGCTGCCGCTGGCCGCCATCGCAATGGTGCTGGCACTGGCGCTGCCGCCGGCGCAGCAAGCCGTGGTGGTGGCTTTCGCGGCCATGCCCACCGCGTCCAGCGCGTATGTGCTGGCGGTGCGCATGGGCGGGCATGGTGCTTATGTCGCCGGGCTGGTGACGGTGTCGACGTTGATCGGCATGGTCGGCCTGCCGCTGGCGCTGCTCGCACTCGCCGCGCTACGCGGTGGCTAGTACTGCGTTCCGCCAAACCGATTACAAATGAAATCGATGGATTCGTTCGTCAGGCGCAAAGCGCAGCCATAGCCGTAGCTATGGCGAGGATTTGCAACGACGCATGGCGGACGAAGACGCGATTTCATGTAATCGGTTTGGCGGAACGCAGTACTAGGGCCCAGTCGATGTGCTCTTGCACGAGCGCATCGGCATCGGCCCGCGCCGCCTGCAGCGCAGCGCGCAGCGATGCATCCTCGGCCGCGCGCAGCGCGTTGCCCATCGCCACCGCCAGGTTGCGCCGCCAGCGCGTGTAGCCGATGCGCCGGATCGCGCTGCCTTCGGTGCGGCGCAGGAACTCGGTCTCGTCCCAGCCCCACAGCGCCAGCAGCGTGACGCCGGCGAAGCCCTCACGCCCGTCGAAGTCGGGCAGGGTCGCGCGCTGCGCATACTTGTTCCACGGGCACACCAGCTGGCAGTCGTCGCAGCCGTAGATGCGGTTGCCGATCAGCGGCCGCAGTTCAAGCGGTATCGGCCCGTCGTGCTCGATCGTCAGGTAGCTGATGCAGCGCCGCGCGTCCAGCCGGTACGGCGCGACGATGGCCTGCGTCGGACAGACGTCGATGCAGGCGCTGCAGCTGCCGCAATGCGCCGACACGCCGTCGGTCAGCGGCAGCGCCAGGTCGACGAAGATCTCGCCGACGAAGAACATCGAGCCGGCGTCGCGGCGCAGTGCCAGCGTGTGCTTGCCGCGCCAGCCGATGCCGCTGCGCGACGCGAGTTCGACTTCGAGCACCGGCGCCGAATCGGTGAAGACGCGGTGGCCGAACGGCCCCACGGCTTCGGCCAGCCGTTCGGCCAGCCGCTGCAGCCGTGAACGCAGCACCTTGTGATAGTCGCGGCCGCGCGCGTAGATCGACACGACGGCGCTGCCGGGCTCGCGCAGCCGCTGCCATTCATCGCCCACCCAGCCCGGCGCCGTGTCGCGCGGCAGGTAGTCCATGCGGGCGCTGATCACACGCACGGTGCCCGGCACCAGCTCGGCCGGCCGCGCGCGCCTGGCGCCGTGCGCGGCCATGTAGCCCATGCTGCCGTGGAAGCCGGCGTCCAGCCAGGCGCGCAGGCCGGGCTCGGCTGACGACAAATCGACATCGGCGACGCCGATCTGGGCAAAGCCCAGCTCGAGCGCCCACGCGCGCAGCTGCTGCAGCAGCAGCGGCCCTTCGTGATGGATGTCGATCAAGGCACGGCGATCCTCAGCTTGCAGCGGATGCCCGCCGGCAGCGCCTGCTTCGCATTGTCGACGTTGGCCACGATGCCGAAGGTGCCGGCGGCCGAATCGATGACGCGGTCGACGGTGCGGATGCGCGCCGGGATCTCGCGCGCGAACGGCGCTTCGGGCACCACCACGGCGGCCATGCCGGGCTTGACCCGCGGGAACAGCTTGAACGGCAGGATCGCCTGCACCGCCAGCGGCTGCGTCTGCGCGATCTTCAGAATCGGCTTCTTGCCCTCACCGCCATCGACCAGCGCGCCGGGGTACAGGTACTGGTCCATCACGACGCCGTCGAAGGGGCTGTACAGCACGCGCCGGTTCAGCTGGTCGACCGATTGGCGATGTTCCAGCCGCGCCAACTGCGCGTTCTCTTCGGCCGTGCGCAGCTCGGATTCGGCCAGCTTCAGCTCGGCCGCGGCGTCGTCGCGCGCCTGCGCCGAGACGAACTCTTCTTCGTGCAGCTCGCTCATGCGGCGCGCCTTCTCGCGTGTCGCGTCGACCTTGTTGCGCGCCGTCGACAGCGCGCCTTGCGCCCCGGCGCGGAAGCGCGCCGTATCGGCCGCGCTCTGCTCGACGCTGGATTCGATCGTCACCAGCAGCTGCCCCTTGCGGATCGGCTCGCCGCGGCTGGCGTGCACCTGCTGCAGCAGTCCGGCCGCCGGGCTGCGGATCTCGACGATCTGCATCGGCTCGATCATGCAGTCGAACTCGTTGTTCGCTGCTTGCGCTGCCGCAGCCAACCCGCATGCCGCCGTGACGGCCATCCTCACACCCAGATTCATGTCACCTGCCCTGAAAATCCGATCAATCGATTCAACTCGCGGTCCTGGCGCAGCGTCTGCATGCGCGTGCGGTAGGCGCGCCGCTCGGCGCGCGCCTGCGCCCGGCGCAACACCCAGCGCAGCAGGCCCGGCACGCGAAGCAGGCGGCGCAACCCCGGCGCATGCTGCATAAACAGCCCGTCCGCGGCGCAGACGATGGCACGCGTCGAGCCGGCTTCGCCCTGCCGGCCGCTGCGCCCGAACAGCTGGCGGTCGACCCGCGGCGATTCGTGGAACTCGGTCAGGATGACATGCAGCCCGCCGGCCTGGCGCGCCGCGGCGTCGGGCTTGATGTCGGTGCCGCGCCCGGCCATGTTGGTGGCCACTGTGATGCGCCCGGCCGCGCCGGCGGCGGCGACGATGCCCGCCTCTTCGGCGTCCTGGCGCGCGTTGAGCACGACGTGCGCCAGCCCGCGGCGCGTGAACTCGGCCGCCACCTGCTCCGATGCTTCGACGCTGCGCGTGCCCACCAGCACCGGCTGGCCGCGCGCCGCCGCCGCTGCGGCTTCGTCGGCCACGGCCTGCCACTTGGCCGCGGCGCCGGCCACGCAGACATCGGCTTCGCGCCGGCGCCGGTTCGGCCGGTTCGGCGGCACGCGCCGCACGCGCAGCCGGTACACCGCCCACAGTTCGCGCGAGGCTTCGGCTGCGGTGCCGGTCAGGCCGGCGAGCAGGAAGTAGCGGCGAAAAAAACGCTGGAAGGTCATGCGTGCCATCGTCTCGCGGCCGAGCGTCAGCTCCACGCCTTCCTTGGCCTCGATGAGCTGGTGCAGGCCTTGCTCCCAGGACCGGTCGGGCATGACGCGGCCGGTGCTTTCGTCGACGATCTGCACCTTGCCGTCGGCCAGGATGTAGTGCTGGTCCAGCTCGAACAGGTGCAGCGCCGTCAGCGCCTGGCGCAGCAGCAGCTCGCGCCACGGCCGCGCACGCCAGACGGCGCGGGCGCCTTCGGGCAGCGGCGGGCAGGCGTCGGCGGCGCCCGGCAGAAGCTCCAGGTCGCGCCCGGCGCCGATGCGGAAGTGCTGCCCGCGCAGCAGCGTGCGCGCCGCGGCCATCGCCCAGTGCAGCAGCTCGGGTTCGTACAGCGCCGGCGCCTCGCGCGAGATGATCATCGGCGTGCGCGCTTCGTCGATGAGCACGCTGTCGGCTTCATCGACGATAGCGAAGTGCAGCGCCGGCAGCAGCGGCTCGGCAGCGTCACCGGCCGGTGCCCACAGCCGGCGCAGCCGATCGACTTGCGCCGGCTGCGTGCCGTGGCCGGCGAGGCGGTCCTTCAGGTAGTCGAACACCAGTTCCTTGCCGCTGACGTAGCAGACCTGGCCGCGGTAGGCGACGCGGCGTTCATCGGCTTCCATGCTGCCCTGGATGGCGCTACCGCTGAGGCCGAAGAAGGCGAACAGCGGCTGCATCTCTTCGCTGTCGCGACGGGCCAGGTAGTCGTTGGTGCTGACGACATGCACCGCGGCGCCCGAGCCGGCCATTGCGGTGGCCGCCAGTGCGGCGACCAGCGTCTTGCCCTCGCCGGTCTGCATCTCGGCCAGGCGGCCGGACAGCAGCACGCGCGCGCCGGCAAACTGCACCGGGTGCGGCCACAGGCCCAGCCGGCGCCGGCTGGCTTCGCCGATGCAGGCAAACACCGCAGCCAGCCGGGCGCTGTCGCGCAGGCCGATGCCGGCGGCCTTCAACGCCCGCAATTCGGCGTGGAAGCGCTGCGCCACCGCGTCGTCGCCCTGCTCGCGCAAGGTTGCGACGACCTGGCCGATGGCGTGCGCAAATGCCGCCGTGCGCGAGGCGCTTTCGCGCCCCGGCGGCAGCCAGCCGGCGAGGCTGCGCAGGAACTGCTCGACCTTGTGGCCGCGCTCGGCGCCGCGCTCGTCGCGCTGCGTGTCGGCGCGGCGGAAGCTCGTGCCGGCGAGTGCGCGCACGAAGGTCGGGTCCAGCGTCAAGGTGGCCATCGCGTCACAGGTTCAGCTGCGACAGGAAGACCTGGCGCAACCGCAAGTACCACTGCCAACCCAGCGGCGCCAAGCCGAGGTCGAATCGCACGTAGGCCCGGTCGCCGAACACCGCCGCGCGCGACGGCCGCTCCAGCGCCAGTTCGACATCGAAGACACGCTTCAGGCTGCGCGTGCCGCCGGACTGCGACGGGTCGACCGCGATCTCGCCGCCGCCGCTGGTGCCCAGCGCAGGCGACACCAGGTCGAACTCGCCGCCGGGCACCTGGCGGCGCACGCGGGCCGGCACGGCATCCGGCAGGTCGTTGGCCAGCCGTACCTGCACCGCGCGCAACCGCGAGCGGATCAGGTCCATGTCTTCCTGCGGCACCGCCGTGCGCACCAGCAGCGACGGCCCGGCGACGACGAAGCCGACGACCTCGCCGCGCTTGACGTAGCGGCCGGCCAGTTCGGTCGGCGCGGCCGGTGTCCACAGGCCGGCCGCGCCGGACTTGACGGTCAGCGCCTGCAGGCGGCGCTCGGCATCGGCCAGGCGCGCCGTGCGCAATGCCAGCTCGGTGCGCAGCGGTTCGGCACGCACCGGCTCGTCGACCTCGGCCTTGCGCAGCTGCGCCTGGGCTTGCGCCACGGCGGCGGCCGCCGTGGCCCGGTCGGCGACGACGCGCGGGCTGTCCAGCACCAGCAGCGGCTGGCCGGGCCGCACCGCGTCGCCCGGCGCCTGCAGCGCACGCGCCACCGGGCCGGCGGATTCGGACCGCACGATGGCTTCGTCCGGCAGCCACACCACCGCGCCGTGCACCGAGTGGAACGGCAGCGGCACGAAGGCGATGAACAGCCCCGCCAGCGAGAGCGCAATCACCGTGCGGCGCAGCGCGACGTCGCGGCGCCGCGCCAGCGCCGGGCTTTCGCGCAGGTGCTGCCAGCCTTTCCACAGCGGCAGCAGCAGTGCCGTGCCGGCCGCCATCACCGCCATCAGCGCGCCGATGAACAGGTACTCGGTGGCGACGAACCAGATCAGGCCGATCGAGATCAACAGCCGGTACACCGGTGCCACGGCGCCGTAGACGAACAGGATGGCGCGCTCGCCGCGGGCTTCGATCGGCGGCAACGCGTCGCGCGCGCCGAAGGCATAGCGGTCGACGAGGTAGGCCCAGTACTGCGTCGAACGCTGCGCCAGATTCGGCAGCTCGAGCAGGTCGCAGGCGATGAAGTAGCCGTCGTAGCGCATCAGCGGGTTACCGTTGACGAGCACGGTGGACACGCCGGCGATCAGGATCACGTTGAACGCCACCGCGCTGGCCAGCCCCGATTCCACGGCCAGCCAGACGTAGACCGCGGCCGCCCCCAGCACCAGCTCGGCCATGATGCCGGCCGCCGCCACCGCCGCGCGCGCCCACTTGGACGGGAAGCGGTACGACGCGGTCGCGTCGACGTAAGGCACCGGCGTGAAGACGATGAACATCAGCCCGATCTCGCGCACCGCGCCGCCCCAGGCCTTCACGGCCATGCCGTGCGCCCATTCGTGCACCGCCTTCACCAGCGGGTAGGTCAGCCACAGCAAGGCCAGGTTGCTGGCCGACAGCACGCGATCGGACAGGTTCTCCGTCAGCTCGGCCCAATGCTGCCAGGCCAGCACCGCCGCCGGCGCCACGAACAGCAGCCACAGCACCAGCACCGGCAGCCTGAAGAGACGACGCGCCAGGCCGGCCCAGCGTTCGAACCACGGGTCCGGGTGCAGCAACGCCAGGCGCAGGCTCATCGGGTTGAGCCAGCTCTGGCGCAGCTTGGCGCGGCGCTGTCGCTGAAACCGTTCGAACACTTCGCCGGCGTCGGGCGAGACCTGGGTCTGCAGCAGGTCGTTGCCATGCAGCGCCGACATCAGCTGCACCAGTTCGTGCTGCGAGATCGTGCCGCCGTCGCGTGCGTCGAAGCCGGCGCAGGCGGCGGCCCAGACGTCGTCGAGCGTGCGCCGGCCGTCCAGCAGTTCGAGCACGCGCCACACCGCCGGCGTGACGCGGTGGAAGCGCTGCGTGACCGGGTCCAGCAACAGCACCCAGGCCTTGCCGCGCAGCCGCCGGTGCAGCGGCTCCACGCCCTGGCGCAGCCGCGGCCGCAGGAAGCGCACCGCGTGCCAGTGTTCGGACAACAGGCTGTGCATGGCGGCCCTACCACCACCAGCGCCACAGCTTCAGCCGCAGCCAGTCGATCGACGGCCGCGTCCACACCGCCAGCAGGCTGGCCTGGCCGACCTCGACCTTGCCGATGCCTTGCATGCCCGGGCTCAAGGCCGGTACGTCGCCGCGCCACGCGGCTTCGACACGGAAGCCGTTGCTGCCGTCCTGCACGCTGGCCGTGGCGGTGACGCGCGTCACCTCGAAGGCGTGGCCGGTCTGCGGCTGGCCGGTCAGGCGCAGCACGCCGGCCTGGCCGGGCTTGATGCGCGCGATGTCGGCGTCAGACACATGCAGCACGACGCGGTAGCCGTCGGTGGCCGCGATCTCGAACATCTCCTTGCCGGCTTCGACCGGGCCGCCGATCTGCTGCACCCAGTCGCCGGTAACGACCAGCCCGTCCATCGGCGCCAGCAGCGTGGTGCGCGCCAGCTTGGCTTCGGCCAGTGCCAGCTGGGCTTCGGCGCTCTGCAGCTCGGTCGCAGCCAGCGCCAGGGCCGACGCGTCGCGCTCGGCCATCGCCTGGCGCAGCTTGCCGGCGGCCTGCTCGCGTTCGCTGCGCCAACGCTGCTGTTCGAGCAGCAGGTCGCGGTCATCCAGCCGCGCCAGGCGCTGACCCTTCAAGACCTTCTCGCCCGGGCGCACGTCGACCTGCGCGATGAAGCCTTCCTGCGGCGCCGTGACGAGCTGCCGCGTGCGGCCTTCGATGACGGTGGCGGCGGTCACGCGGTCGGGTACCGGCAGCAACAGCAGCACGGCCAGCGCGGCCCCGGTTGCCACGGCGGCGAGCTTCCACGTCAGGTGGCCGGGGCCGACCAGATTGCGGCCAACGCCTTGCAGCGCCTGCAGCGCGTGGCGCGGCAAGCCGCGCTGCGCCTCGCGCCAGTGGCGCAACAGCGGCTCGGCCAGGCCGGCGCTGGCGCGCAGCAGCGCCAGCACGTCGGCCGGTATGGGGCCGTCGTTGCGCGCCACGAGCACGGCCGCCGGTTCACCATCGTCATGCAACGGCAGCGCCCACCAGGCGCCGTGCACGACCTCCTGCGTTTCGACCAGCGCGCGCTGTGCGATCTCACCCGCTTCCTGCACCGCCGTCGACGCCTTCTCGGCCCAGGCCGTGTCCGCCGCCACCCACCAGTGCGGGGTGTGCCGGCGCACTTCGAACAGCACCAGCACCAGGCCGTCGCTGATGTCGGTGATGCCGGGCGCTTCGGCCCGCGCCCAGGCCGCCGTGCGGTTGACCCACTCCTGCGCCGCAGCCCGCGGGCTGCCTTGCGCGCCGACATGGCCCATCAGCTCGAGCAGCCGCGCCGCGCGCTGGTTGTGCGCCAGGCTGGCTGCCGACAGCGCCAGCTGCAGCCAGCCCAGCGACAGCAGCACCTGCTGGATCGTGCGCTCGTTGTGCGGCGGTGCCAGCGTGGCGCCGACGATGCCGGGCTGCCCGGCGGGCAACTGCAGGCTGGTGGCCAGCAGCAGGTCGGCGCCGGCGTCGCCGCCCGCCTTGCCCAGCGCCACCGGGTTCTCCGCCGAGACGCGTTTGCGCAGGTTGGCCCAGGCGTCGACGAGCGGCCGTTCGGCGTCGGGGAAGGCCAGCGTCCAGCGCGGGTCGGCGCTGTGGAAGGCCGCGGCACGGCAGGCCACGCCGCAGGCGTTGAGGCGCTGGCGCCAGGCGGCCAGCGCCGGGACCAGTTCGTCGGCGACGGCCGGCGCAGCGGGCGCCGTGCCGGGCAAGGCGTCGGGCGTCATTTCGGGTCTGCGGTTTTCGGCCGCTGCGGCGTGCGCATGTCCAGCGGCGCGGCGTCGACGAGCAGGCCTTCGAGTTCAGCGATGTCGGTCTCGCCCAGGCGGCCGGCCAGCGCCTTCAGCTTGGCATAGCCGATCCAGGCGTCATAGCGGGCGCGCGACAGATCGCGGCGGGCCTCGAACAGCCGGCTCTGCGATTCCAGCACCTCGGCATTGATCTTCAGGCCGACCTCGTAGCCGCGGCGGTTGGCGCGCAGCGCCAGTTCCTGCGACATGACGGCGGTCTCCAGCCCACGCGCCTGGCCGACGGCCGACAGCGCGGCGGAAAAGGTCTGCCGCACGCTCAGGGTCAGGCTGCGCCGCGCCGTCTCCAGGTCGGCCTGCGCCTTGTCGCGCAAGGCCAGCGACTCGCGCACCTTGGATTGCGTGGCGCCGCTGGCGAACAGCGGGATGTTGACGTTCAACGCCACCGCCGACGTGTCGCCGCGGCGCGGGAAGAAGCTGGTCGTCGTGCCGGTGTCGCTGCTCATCGTGTAGGTGTAGGTGATGTCGGCTGTGGGCGCGTGGCCCTGGCCTGCCTTCTGCACCTCGGCCTCGGCGATGGCCAGCGCCTGCAGCGCCTGGCGCACCGGCCCGCTGCGCTGCTGCGCCGCGGCCAGCCATTCGAGCACCGACGCCGGCGGCAACTCCGGCAGCCTTTCGCCGCCGATGGCGCGGGCCATCAGCCCCGGCGCGGCACCGCGGCCGGCCAACTCGGCCAGGATCTGCTGCTTGAGTTCGAGATCGGACTCGGCCGCCAGCACCTGTGCGGCCACCGAGTCGGCCTTGGCCTGGGCTTCGCGCACATCGGTGATCGGCGCCGTGCCGGCCTTGTAGCTGCCCTGCGCCGCCAGCAGTTGCTCGCCGGCGGCGATGCGCTGCGCCTGCGCGAAGCTCAGCGTGTCACGCACCTTCAGCAGCTCGAAGGCCGCTTCCACCAGCCGCTGCGCCGATTCGGCACGCGCCTGCTCCAAGCCGGCCTGCGCCTGCGCCACCTGCGCCAGCGCAGCGTCCAGCGTCGGCAACAAGGTCAGGCGCAGCACCGGCTGCGTGATCTGCAAGGCCAGTTGCTTGGCATGAAACGGCCGCAGCTCGAAGTCCGGCCCCTCGCGGTAGCGCGTGGCCGTGCTGTTGGCCGTGACCGCGGCGCTGGGGCCGAAGCCGGCGCGTGCCTGCACGACGCGCTGCTCGGCAGCGCGCAGTTGCGCTTCGGCGCCGGTGACGGCGGGGTCGGCGGCCAGGGCGGCCTGAACCAGGTCGGGCAGGCGCTGCGCGGCGGCGGCCAGCGATGCCGATAGACAGGCCAAAAGCAGCAACGGCGTGGCCAGGCACCGCGCACGCCGGGCGACTCGGACGCAAGACAAGACAGACTCCCTCAGAACGACACGCGGCAGATTCATGGCCGGCCACGTTGAGCTTCGACGCAGCCTGGATTGTCAACGGACTGGCTGACGACTCAACCGGGTCGACGCATGGTCACAAGCTCGCCATGCCCAGTATTTCCTGTCCGACCATCACGCAGCCGCGAGGCAGCAGCGCATAGCTGAATCGCATGCGGTACTCGCCATGCGGGCGCAGGTAGCCGATAACTTCCAGGACATCCAGTTTCTGGCTCGGATTGGCCGGGTTCTTCAAGGACGGCATCTGCCGCGGTGGCTCGAAACCCATTCGATCCTGGTCCTGCTCGTCGACATGAAACGCCAACAGCTTCCTGGCCTGCTGCGCGGCGTCCGCCGCACAGCGGTGTTCAGCCGCTGCCGCGGCACTGCAAACCGAAGCCAGCAGGCACGGGAGGAGCATTCGAATCATGTCGGATCCCTGGCGGGGGCGGCCCGCGCAATCTCACAGTTTCGCATCGTCAGTCGTCGGGCTGCGCCGCCCAACGCGCCGCATGCGCTGCACCGTTCGCAGAGATCTTCCAATGCCCCTTCGGGCACAGGTAATAAGCATTTGCCTCTGCCGTGATCACCACCTGATAGCGGATTTCGACCTTGGTGCCACGAATCACGGTTTCCATCGTGAATCGGTCCTCGCCGGTGTAGCCATTGTTCGACACATAGATGTATCTGTTGGCCAGGAATGGGCGCCGTCTCACGGCCTCGTCACCGTACCTCGGACTGAGCACACCGTGTGCCGGCGGTTCCAGAATGCCAATCTCGGCCGGCCCATGATCGATGGGCTCAGTGACACCGTCGAAGTCCTGCAGATACAACGAAGCTCCGTCGGTCGGGTCGACGTCGATTCTGGACTCAGAATCCTTGTCGACCGATGCGAGCCGGCAGATGCCGAGGACTCTTCTGCCCTTTGCCAGAAGGCTTGCATCTTCGGACTTCAATGCCAGGACCATCAAGGGTGCTTGACTGATTCCATCGGGCAGATCTGCAATGAACATCTCATTCCCTGTCTTCATCGTACTTGCGATTGTCGGTGCCGTCGAAGGCAGCCCACTCAACGGCACCGATCGCACGATCTTCACCCGCCCATCAATGCCGCCCACTGCGCCTGCGCCGCCACCTCCATCTCGCGCAGCCACTCGTCGTGTAGCGCCTGCGCGCGCTCCTGGTCGCTGGCTTCTTCTTCCTCCCAGGTGCGCGGCGTCGCGCTCGGCGGTGCGGCACTGACGTAGACCGTGCCGTTGGCGTCGACGATGGGCACGCCCGGCACGACGATGGGCGGCGCCTGCAGCGTCGGCACGCCGCTGTTGCTGACGCTGCCACCCGTGACGAGCGTGACGTACGGATTGACGCCCACCGGCGTGGCCGTGGCGCTGCCGCTGAGCACCACCACCGTCAGGTTGTGCGTGACGCTGACGCTCGAGCCGTTACTGCTTTCGGTGGCCGTGGCGCGCACCTGGAGTTGATAGGTGCCGCCGCCGCTGCCATCCCCGCAGTCGCCGCCGGACGGCGGCGTGAAACTCAGGTTGGCCAGGTTCCAGCCCGTCAGGTCGACCGTGCTCTGGCCGTTGCCCAGCGTGACGCTGCGCACGCCGTCGCTGACGCGCGCGCCGGCCGGCAGGCCCAGCAGTTCGACCTTCAGCGTCTCGGAGCCGTCGACATCGCTCAGCCGGGCGTCGATGACCGGCAGCGCAATCGCCGTGCCCGCCAGCCCGTAGACGGTGCCGTTGCCGTTGGGCAGCGTTTCGACGAGGTGGATGTCGTCGATCATCGCGCCGCGGCTGCTCGACGTGCCGGTGCCGCCTTCCAGCACGATGCGCACCGTGCGCGTCAGGCCGTTGCCGCTGAACTGGAAACTCAGACCCTGCCAGGCCAGGCCGCTATCCGGACTGGTGTTGGCATAGGTCGCGACACGCTGGCCGTCGACGTAGACGCCGATCTGCACGTTCGCCGCCGCTAACCCCAGCGCGCCGGCGTAATCCAGGCTCAGTGTGTAGATCGCGCGGTCGATGGTCTGCACGCTGCGTTCGACGCCGAGCGTCTGCGTGTTCGTCTGGGTGTTGTTGCCGACGCCGTTGTTCAGGAACAGCCAGTCGCTGCCGTTGCCGGCCGCCGGCTGCACCGTGACGTTGGCACCGGCCGAGTTCTTCATGCGGTCGCCGGCCGACCAGAACTCGAACGCGCCCGTCTTGCCCGAGCCCGGTGGCACCAGCTTCCAGCCTTCGAAGCTGCTGCCGTTGACGACGGTGGCACCGGTGGAGCCGTTGCTGGCGCTTTCCCAGCTGGTGGTGACGAGTTCGCGGCTGACGCTGACGTCGCGCGGCGTGATCGTCAGCACCGGCGCGTCGGCGACCGCCGTGACCTGGATGTCCAGGTTCTGCGTCACCGTGGCGCGGCCGCCGTTGGCGGTCTCGATCGCGGTGGCCTGCACCTGCAAGGTCAGCGCGCCGCTGAAGTTGGCCGGCGCCTTCAGTGTCAGCGCCGCGGTGTTCCAGCCGGTGATGTCGGCGACGCGGTGGTCGCTCGTGATCGTCGCGCTGAAGACGCCATCACTGAGCACGCTGCCGACCGGCGCGCCGGTCAACGTGAAGACCAGCGTTTCCGAGCCGTCGGTGTCGGCCAGCGTGGCGCTCAAGCCCTGCAGCGGGATGATGCCGTCTTCGAGGCCCTGGTTCAGACGCACGCTTTCGTTCAGCGCGATGTCGTCGATCATCATGCCGCGGCCGCCGCTGTCCTGCGCGCTGGCCTCGCTGACGATGCGTATCGTCTGGGCCCCACCCTTGCCGGTGAAGCTGTAGCTGGCGCTGTGCCAGGCCAGCGACGAGGTCGAGCTGGTGTCGGCGCGCGAAGCCAGCCGCACGCCGTCGACGTAGACCGCGATCTGCGTGTAGGCGCTGCTGTAGCCCAGCCGCCCGGCGATGTCGAAGCTCAGCGTGTAGTTCGCACCAGCCGTGGTGTTGACCGTGCGCTCGATGCCCAGCGTCTGCGACTGCGTGCCGCCGGCGTCGTTCAGCTCGAGCCAGTTGTGGCCGTTGCCGGCCATCGCGCTGACGCTGCGCTGGTTGCCGTAGACGTCGGCCATCGCGTCGCCGCTGGACCAGACCTCGAAGCCGTTGCTGCCGCCGGACAGGCGTTCACCGGTGCTCATCAGCGTCCAGCCTTCAAAGGCCGCCCCCGTCACCAGCGTGGACTGGTTGCTGCCGTTGGCGGCCGACTCCCAGCCGGTGCGGAACAGCTCGCGGTTCTGGTAGACGGTCTCGGCCAGCGCGATGTCGTCGATCATCATGCCGCGGCCGTTCGGGTTGTCGACCGTGGCATCGGTGACGATGCGCACCTTCTGCGCCACGCCGTTGCCGGTGAAGCTGCAGCTGACCATGCGCCAGTCGAGCGCGCTGGACGGGCTGGTGTTGTCGAAGACGGCGATCTGCACGCCGTCCACCAGCACCGCGACGCGCGTGTAGGCGCTGCTGTAGCCGACGCGGCCGGCCACGTCGAAGCTCAGCGTGTACAGCGCGCCGGCCTGCGTGGTCACAGAGCGTTCGATGCCCAGCGTCTGCGACTGCTGCGAGCTGCCTTCGTTCAGTTCGAGCCAGCGTTGGCCGTTGCCGCTGCCGGCCTGCACCGTGTGTGGCGCGCCCGACGCGTCGACCATGCTGTCGCCGCTGGACCAGACCTCGAAGCCGTTGATGGCACTGTCGTCGCATTGGCCGCCGCTGGTGACCAAGGTCCAGCCTTCGAAGCTGCTACCGCCGACCAGCGTCGACGACAGGTCGGGGTTGGCCGCCGATTCCCAGCCGGTGCGGAACAGCTCGTGCGTCGTCGCCACGGCACCCGTCAACTGCAGCGCCGGCGCATCGGCGACCGGCGTGATGTCGATCACCACGTGCGCTTCGGCACTGGTGTAGACGCCGTCGCTGACGGTGTAGGCGAAGCGCGCGTAGTGCTCGTGGCGATTGCCGAAGCCGCTGTGCGCATAACCGACGCCGCCAGACGCGTCGGCCGCCGGCACGAAGCGCAGGTCTTCGGCATCCAGCCGGGCCTGGCTGAGCTGCTGGCCGACCACGACATCCAGCCATTGGCCGCTGGCGTCGCGCAGTTGCAGCACGCCTTCTTCAGGCAGTGCCGTGACGGTGACGACGAGCGCGTCGCCATCGATGTCGAAGACGGCGAAGTCGCTCCACTGCAGCACGAGCGCGCTGTCTTCGCTGCCGCTGGCGACGCTGTCGTCCGCGGTCGGCGCACCGTTGGTCGAGATGATCTGCACGCTGAACTGCGCCACCGAGACGCCGCCGTGGCCGTCGCTGACGCGCACGCTGAACTGGTCGCTGCCGGCATAGCCCGTGGTGGGCCGGTAGCTGAAGCTGCCATCGGCGTTGATCTCCAGCGTGCCGTGCGTGGGTGCCAGCGCAATGCCAGCGGCGAGCGTGTCGCCATCGACATCGTAGGCACCGGCCAGCGGGTCCAGCACCAGCGTGCCGCCCTGCTCCATGCTGACCGAGCGGTCGGCCACCGTCGGCGCGTCGTTGACGGCGGTGACGGTCAGCGTCAGCGTCGCTTCGTTCGAATCGAACTCGTCGTCGCGCAGCCGGAAGCGCACGACGTCGACGCCGTTGAAGTCGGCCAGCGGGGTGTAGACATAGCGGCCATCCGCTTGCACGACGAAACTGCCGTGAAGCGGGCCGCTGACCAGCACCACCTGCAGCGCGGCACTGTCCACGTCCAGGCCGAGCGAGCGCAGGTCGACGAGCAGGCTGCCGTCTTCCAGCAGCGTGGCCTGGCCGTCGTGGGCCACCGGCGCATCGTTGACGGCGGTGATGTTCAGCGTCACGGTCGCGGTGTTCGAATCCACCTGGCCGTCGCTGACGCGGTAGGTGAAGCTGTCGGCGCCGAAGTAGTCGGCATTGGCGCGGTAGCTGAAGCTGCCGTCGGCGTTGACGCTGAGCACGCCATGCGCCGGGCCCGCGATGACGGTCGGCGTCAGCGCGTCGCCTTCGACGTCGGCCGCACCGAGCAGCGGGTCGAACTGCAGCGTGCCGTCTTCTTCCAGGCTGGCGGAACGGTCCGCCAGCGTCGGCGCGTCGTTGACCGGCGTGACGGTCAGCGTGAACGTGGCTTCGTTCGACTCCAGTTCGTCGTCGCGCAGGCGGAAGCGCAGCACGTCGGTGCCGGCGAAGTTGGCCAGTGGCGTGTAGCGGTAGCTGCCGTCGGCCAGCAGCACCAGCGCGCCGTAGGCCGGGCCGTCCAGCAGCAGCACCTGCAGCGATGCGCTGTCGACGTCCAGCCCCAGGCTGCGCAGGTCGAAGACGATGCTGCCGTCTTCCAGCAGCGTGGCGCTGCCATCGCGCGCCACCGGGGCGTCGTTGATGGCGGTGATGGTCAGCGTGACGGTCGCGATGTTGGAGTCGGCCTGGCCGTCACCGACGCGGTAGGTGAAGCTGTCGGCACCAAAGTAGTCGGCATCGGGCCGGTAGCTGAAGCTGCCGTCGGCGTTGATGCCGAGCACGCCGTGGGCGGGGCCTGAGATGACGTTCGCGATGGTGGCGGTGAGCACATCACCGTCGATGTCGAAGGCTGTTGCCAGCGGGGCAAAGATCAGCTCACCGTCTTCGCCGACCGTGGCCGCGCTGCCCGTCAGCGTCGGCGCGTCATTGACGGCGGCCACCTGCAGCGTCAGCGTCGCCTCGTTGGAGACGCCGCTGGCATTCACCAGCGCGAAGCGCAGCGTGTCGCTGCCGTTGAAGTCGGCATCCGGCGTGTACACCCAGCGGCCGTCGGCCTGCAGCACCAGGCTGCCGTGCCGCGGCGCGACGGTGACGTTCAGCGTGAAGGCCTCGTCGTCGCTGCCCAGCGCGGCCGGGTCGACGAGCAGGCTGCCGTCTTCCAGCAGTTGCAGCGTCGTGTTCTGTGCCACCGGCGCCGCATTCGCCGGGTTGACGCTGAAGACCAGCGTGACGAGGCCGGACGACAGTTCGCCATCGCTGACTTGCCAGCTCAGGGTCTCGTTGCCGTCGTAGTCGGCGTCCGGCGTGAACGTGTAGCTGCCGTCGCCGTTGGCGGACAGCGTGCCATGGCTGGGCAAGGCTACCCACTGCACGGTCAGTGCCGTGCCTTCGACATCGCTGGCACCGGCCAGCGGATCGAAGACGTAGGGCTGCCCGGCGATCACGTTCACCGTACCGCCGGCCGGCGCCACCGGCGCGTCGTTGACTGGGCGCACCGTCAGCGACACGCTGGCGAGGTTCGAGACATGCCCTTCGCCGTCGACGATGCGGTAGCTGAATGCGTCGACGCCGTTGTAGTCGGCGTCGGGCTGGTAGCTGAAGCTGCCGTTGTCCGCCAAGGTCAGACGGCCATGGGCCGGGCCGTCGACCAGTTGCACCTGCGCCACCGGCGAGCCGATGGTGATGTCGTTCAGCAGCAGGTTGCCGCTGGCGGTGTTGTCTTCGTCGATCGCCGCGATGTCGCCGTTGGCGACCGGCTCGCCGAGCAGGCGGATGTCGCGCAACGTGACGTGGCTGGCCGCGGCACCGAAGCCGAGCAGATCGAAGGACAGCATGACCGGTGTACCGGCGAGTGCGGCTGGCAGGTCGATGTAGTAGGTGGCGCTGCCATCGGCGTTCAGCACCTTGCGCACGCCGGAGGCCAGGCGCTCGGTGCCGTTGGTCTGGATGTTCAGCAGCGCGTCGCTGCGCGACAACGCGGTAATGCCAGCGACCGGCAAGCCGGTGTTGGCGTCGAGCAAGGCGGCCTCGAAGGCGTCGCCCGGGCCGCCGGCGTTGCCGGCGAGCGTGCGTGCATCGACGGTGAAGCTGAGCAGGCGGTCGCCGGCGTTGACCATGAAGCCTTGACCCAGGTGGGTCTGGCGCGTGGCCGATTCGCCGAGGGTGATGGAGCCGGTGCCGACGGCGATGTTGCCTTCGGCGACCCAGCCGGTGGTGGCGTCGGGGCCGAAGTCGCCGTTGGTGAGGGTGGTGTTGACGGCGCCTTCGAAGCGGACGCCGCCCACTTGGCCAGGCACGTTCGAGCCTGTGTTGCCACCCACAACACGGGCAGGCATGCTTGCCGATCGACCCGAAGAGGCTTCGCCCGATTCGGCTGCCACGCGCAGTTGGCTGACTAGGCGGCTCATCAAGGTGAGATCGTTGGCGCTTGGCAGGCGGCGCATGCCGGGTTGCAGCGAAGCGGCCATTACGTCATGCGCGTCGCCGCTGTGTTCCAAGCCCAGTGCATGGCCGTACTCGTGCAGCAGCACCGAAAGCATGTCGATCTTGCTCTCGGCGGCGCTGCCCGGTCTTGCCATCCAGACATTGGGATCCGCCGTCGCCAGGAACTCGCTGTTGTCCTGCGGCGTCTCATCCATGAACCAACCGTTGCCGGCGGCGTCGCTGTCCAGCGTGATGTGAGAGCCGTTCGTACTGGCCAGTGCCGACCCGGCCAACGCTGCGACGGCAAGATCAGTCGCCCTGAAGTAGGCCTGCTGCCACGCGAGCCCGGCTTGCGGCAACAGATCCAGGGCGTCACTCAAAGTCCGCGCCAAGGAGGTCGCAGACACAGACAGCTCGCCCGCTGATGCAACGGTGCCACCTAGCAGGTTGTGAACCAGCGAAATCGGCACTGGAGTCGATGTCGGAGGGCGCAGGTTGAATCCGAATTGCTTCTCATAGGTCTTGGCCGTTGTGCCTGTGACTCCGATGCGCTTCAGGACCGCCCGTATGTCCTCGAACGGATTGCCGCCCGTGGTGATATCCCCAACGATGTTCTTGTAGTTGTTCCATCGGTCGGTCAGGTCGGCCTGATTGGCACCGGGATTGACCTTCTTGCTCGTCTTGTCGAACTGCGTGCGCTCTGCCGCCGTGTCGACGAGATTGAGCCCGTCTGCCACGCTGTTGAGGCTATTGTTGTTCTGCTGTTGCCAGAACCACGCTGCCGAGCGTGCCGCCAATTCCTTGTTCGATGCGATTAATCGCGGATCGGCCAGCACCGCGGTGCCGGCCGGCTGGCCCGCCAGTGCATGCGCGGTGACGTACTGGGAGAACTTCTCCGTGTTGTCGCGCCCCGTCAACTGCTTCAAGCCGTGGCCGATGAACAACCACCCATCGCCATTCGGAGCATCGATCCCTGTCTTCTCAACGCCGTTACCCAGCTTGGACCCATTGCCCTTGTCCTTGGAGTAGACACGGTTCGCGACAACCATTTTCGCGCTGTCACCCCACACGACCACCGTCGCGTTGGCCGCGTCGAGATCCGCCTTGGCTTTGTCGGCCGCGGACTTGGTCACGGCCTCGTTCGGTGTGCCTTTGGCGGCCGCCGCCGCGGCCGCGGTCTGCGTGGCTGCGAGCGTCAACGCGTCTATGTCGAAGCCATACACGTCGCGAATGATCTTGTCTTTGAAGAATGCCTCGGCGTTTGCCGCGACATTCGTTCCCTGGTTGTAGGCGTCAACCGTGTGCCCCTGCGGCGTGAACGCTTGGCCGAATATCGCGGTAAGGTTGTTTGTCCCTTTGGTGATCAGGTTCTTGATGGTCCACTTGGTACCATCATTGACAACCATCTGCTCCGTCGTCTCACTGAGGCCCTTGGATTCCCGCCTGATTTGCGCCAGGAACGCGGAGATCCGCGCTGGCGTGTCGATTTCGAATTCAATCATCGCCTTCTGCAACGGCGCAATCCAACTCGCGTAGTCCACGCCCTTCCAGTTGCCCATGAAGTCGGCCAGCGACTCCGCAGTCATCTCGGAGCCGATCTCGGAAGCCTCGCCACCGATCAGAACTTCATTGCGGATCAACCCGCTAGTCTGCGTGCCATCGCCGAAAAGCGCCTTCCGGATGGCATCCTTGTCGCTCCCGTTCTGGATCGCGATTTCCTCCCACGAGCCGTTGCCGTTGGCCGCCACGTCGCCCAACGCTGCGGAATAGACGGCGACGAAATCAAGGTACGCCTGACTCAGGAGATTCTTCTGCCCTGGTGTGTTGTCGGTCGTATTGCCGAGAGCACCGGTCGCAGCCGTGTAGTTGTTCAGGTTGGGGTTTCGCAGCCGGTCAGCCAACTGGGTCGCGTTCTGATAGCTCCAGGTCTTGCTATTGAAAGCGCCGGCGTCGGGAAGCGTAGTTGCCAGGCTGTCCATGACGAGCCCGAGAACCACGTCCTTGCCATTGACGACTCGCTGGTTCTGCGCCGAGACATAGGCCGTATTGATGCCCAGGTCCAGGCGACTTCCCAGCGACCCGGTTCCAGCAAACCACAGCAAGTTGGACCGACCTTGTGCCTTGGCCGTGGTTTCGGACGCCATCATCAGGTCGAACACCCAACTGGTCCCCATCGTCGCCGCGTCGCCGAGCGTGGACTTGTCGGTCTTGTCCTGCCAAAAAGTCAGTTTGCTGGCACTGTTCGAAAAGTACTGCAACCAGTGCGGGGCGTTGTAGGCGTTTAGCCAATCGACGCCAAGACTGGTCACGGTGACGGGCTTGGCGATTGTCGTGTTGACCTTTTTGCCGGCCTTGACCACTTGCACGACTTGCGTATCGGTGTACTCCGTGTCGCCTGCCACAATCTCTTCGAACTGACGCAGGACCGCCGCTTCGGCGTTGTCGATGGCGCCGTCGACCTTGACCTCGGAACTTCCGCTTACGTACTTGCCGAAACCGAGATAGCGCAAACGCTGCTCGATACGCAGCGCATCCAGTCGGTCCAGCGACTTCGGATCGGTACCCACCGAGGCGCCCGACAGATTCATGGCTGAGTAGCCGGGGTCGTCGAGCGGCCTGTCGCCGAAAAAGACATTGCCTACCGATGCATAGTCGTCGGCATAGACCGAGAGTGACAGCTCTTTCGCCTTCGTCTCGCCATTCTCGACCTGCATATAGCGAACCGTGATGTGCACGCGCTTGCTGAGCAGGGGATCCCCGGCCCGCAGCGTTTTCAGGTCGGAGTCGGTAATGTTGGGTATCATGTACAGCAGCCCGGAACCCTTGAAGTCGGTCGGCTTGATCAGGTTGCCGGATCCGTCTACCGCCCCGCGAATCTGCGTGTCGGTGCTGCGCAGCAGATCCAAGGTGACAGCGTCGATGCTGAAATTCGACAGCTCCAGCGTCCCCTTGGCCTGGTCGACGAGCTGCTGGGCAGCCGCCTTGGCACTCGCATCCATCGTTCGCCAGGCGCTGCTGTCCTTGTCGGGCTGCTTTGCCAATGCGCGCGCGATCACGTCGATGAGGTCGACCTGCATCACGTCGCCCATGCGGCCGGTGTACGAGCCGACCAACGCGTCCTCATCGAAGAACGTTCCCGCCGGCGCCGTCGCCGGAACCGGGATCTTCTGCTCCGCCTCCGTCGGCAACTTGATGTGCTTGCTCAAGCCATCGACATTGCCCTCGGCCGCCGCAATCAGTGCCCCGACGCTCCACGTATGCGCCTGGTGCTCCTTCTGCGCCATGTCGAAGATGTTGGCGCTGTAGCCGCCCTTCAACTGTCCGATCAGCACCTCGCCGTCTTCGCTCAAGCCCAGGTTCACGATGCCGTAGCCGTCCAGCGGCAAGGTCGCGCCGATGAACTTGGCCTCGCCGAACGGGTCGCGGATGATGCCGAGCTTGCCGCCAACCGCCACGCGCTTGGCGCTCGCCGAGCCGCCGATGGGCGTGGGTGGCCCGCCGGGGATCAGGAACTCGAACATCGGCGCCTCGTACATGGCTTTCCAGTACGGGTCGTTGAAGTTGTAGTTGTCGTCGCTGACGATGGCGTATTGCACGCCGTTCTGTTCCACCAGCACCGCGCTTTGCGCACGCTGGATGTCCAGGCGGTCGATCTTGACGTCCTGGCCGGGCTGGCTCATGTCGATCGACACCAGCTTGGCCGCGGTGACCCGGCCCTTGTCATCGCGTGTCAGCGTCAGCGTCGCCAGGCCGCGGTTGTAGTCGTTCGGGCTCAGCACGAAGAAACGGTCGGCATCAGCCGTGGCGTTCACCGTCTGCGGTGCCTTCAGCGTGTTGCCCGCCGGCAGCTGGGCGACCACCGGGGCGTCGATCGTGCCTTTCGCCAGGTCGAGCGAGCGCAGGTCGAACACCCGCACGTTGCCTTGCGGCGTGCCCGCACCCAGCAAGCCGAACGCCGGGCGCGCCATCGGCGTGGTCACCACCAGCGTGTAGCCATCGGGGCCGACGGCCATGCCGGCCACGCCGTAGGGCGTGGCCTCGATGCCGGTGTTCTTCAGGCTGATGACCTGGTGGTAGCGCGTGCTCGCCGGGTTGGTGTTGACCGCCAGCAGGCGCCAGCCGCTGCCGCCGTACGGGTTGCCCTCGCCGATGATCAGCATGTCACCCGAGGCCACCAGGCTGGTGACGTTGTTGCTGCCCGCCGGCAAGGTGATCGTGGCGATCTGGCGCAGGGCGATCGTATCGACCACGTAGATGACGCCGTTGCCGGCCACGTAGACGCGGCTCAGGTCGCCGGAGAAGGCCACCGGCTGGATCTTCGTGCCGGTGATGTAGTTCAGGTCCACCGTGCCGAGCTGGGAGACCAGGGCCACCTCGTGCTCGATGTCGTTCTCGCGCACGATGACGACACCGGTGCGCGACAGCATCGCCGCCATGTCGGCAATCGGCGCCAGGCGCGCGGCGCTGCCGGCGAATTCGAGCGGCGGATCGTTCGACTGCATGCCCGACGATGTGAGCACCGATCTCGGCACCAGGCGCACGAGCTGGAAGTGCACCGCCCCCACGGCCACGGTCTCGGGCGGCGACACGCGCAGCGTGCCGCTCGTGTTGCCATCGACCGTCAGCAGGTCTGCGTGACTGCCGTCGTCGTACACCGCGCGCACGACGATCTTGCCGGCGAACTTGCCCGGTGCAGCGTTGCCGATGCTGAGCACCACTTCGCCGCTCTGGTCGTCGTAGCTCACGTCGCTGATGCTCGGCACAACGACATTGCCCCAGGGCGTGACTGCCGCGGGCAAGGCGGCCGTGATGTCCAGCGTGTAGCGCCCGTTGACCGGGATGGTCGGAATGGTGATGTTGGCCGCAAACTGCGGCACGCCGAAGCGGAAGCGGCCGCCGCCGACGCTGGCGTTGGTCGCGAGAATGGCGATTACTTCGCTGCCGATCATCGTCTCCATCAGGCCGGCACTGACGCCCAGGCTGACATCGAGGCCTCCGAAGTCGACCCACTCGCCGGGGCCTATGACCAGGTCGAGCGTTCCATTCGGAATGCTCGGCAGGCGCTTGACGACGATGTATTCGCCCTCAGCATCCAGGCCACCGTAGGGCGGGCTGGCGGTGCGCGCCACGAGCTGGCCGTTGGCATCGATGGCGATGAAGCCGTTGTCGACGATCCACCAGGTGTCGCCCGTCGTGCCATCGGGCTTGGGCACCGTGCCGCGGCGCATGAACAGCACTTCCTCACCGGCCTGGGCGTCAGTCGCCCCCTGCAGGGGAATGGACAGCTGCAAGGGATGCAAGGTACTGAGGTCGCCGATGTCGAGACGGAATGCCCCCACGGCTTGCAGCAGCGTCGGCGCGGGCGCGGCCATTCCGGTCTCGGTCTGGATATCTGCAATGGCGATGCGGGTGATGCCTACCGCGGCATCGGCCGCCAGCGCGCCCGCACCGATCAGCACGGTCTCGCCGGTGGCTGCAGCCACTGCACCGCCGTCGGCAGCCGTCACGATCACGCGGCTGGGCGCGGGCGTGGCGGCATCGTCGTCGGTGATCTGCACCCGCGTGACCAGCAGCGCTATGTCGGTCTGGCCTATGGCCTGGTTGGCCAGCATTTGCAGTACGACATTGCCTTCATCGTCGTAGTAGGTATCAACGCGCGAGCCCAGATGGATCACGCTGATCGTGACCTGCCCTTCGCGCAGTGCCGTGATCAGCCCATCGGCGCTGACCGTGGCCACGCTTTCGTCGCTGCTGATGTAGCGCGTGCCGCTCAGCGCGTCGGGGCGTGCCGCATGGATGTCGAAGGTGTCGCCGGTGTCGGCATCGATGCGGTGCACCTTCAGCTGGCGCGTGCCGTCGGGCAGCAGCGTCAGCGTGCCGGGGTAGACATCGGGCTGCACGATGAACGGGTCTTCGCTCTCGCCTTCAGCATCGCTGCCGTCGTCGACTGCGTCCGGATCGACGACCACGGGCAGTGGCGCCGTCGTCACGTTCAGCGAAGCCACCGCCCGCACCGTGCGCCCATCCCTATCCACCCGACTGGCTACGATCAGCGCCGCGCCCGCCGCGTTGGCGCGGATCAGGTCGCGGCTGTCGTCCACGCTGACCGCATCGGCGCCCAGGTAACCCAGTCCGCTCAGGTCTTGTGCGCTGATCGTGAGGTAGCTGCCGCTGGCGCTGAGGTCGACGCCGGCCTGGTCTTCGAAGTCTCCCACCGCGCGCAGCACCGCGCTCTGGCCGCTCATCAACGCCGGCAGCGCCTGCAGCCGGATCGCCACCAGCTTCGCGCCGCTGACGTTCACGCCCAGCACGATCGGCGCGCCGCTCGCATAGCCGTCGTCCGCCTGCACCGTGATGCTGGCCGCGCCGACGTAACCCGCTTCGGGCGTGAACAGCAGCGTCTGCCCGTCGCCGGCCAGCCGCGCCGTGCCATGGCTGGCGCCGATGACGCGCCAGAACAGCTTGTCGCCTTCCAGGTCTTGCGCCACCGCATCCAGGCTGCGGCTCGCGGCCAGGTCGGTGTGTGTCAGCAGCGCGGCGCCTGCGCCCAAGGCCACGGCAACCGGGGCCTGGTTGGCGCGCCAGCCGTAGTTGGCGTAGAGGATCTGGCGGTCGCCGGCGTCGGCGCTGCCGTCGCCGTTCAGGTCGCTCTTCGCCGCTTCCCACGCCGCGCTGTCGGCGCCGTCGATGTCGCCGTCGCGGTCGATGTCGCCGGCGATCGAGACCTTGACGGTCACCGCGCCGCTGCCTTGGAGCGTCAGCAGCTTCAGCCCGGCTTCGGTCACGCGCAGCAGCGTCACCGTGCGCCCGCCGCTCGTGGCCTGGCCCAGCACCGTGGCGCCGGTGGCTTGCAGCTGCACGCCGGCACCGGTGGTTTCCACGGCGACGATCACGGCACCCGTGCCGCCCGCGCTCTTCACGGTCGACGCGATCTCGCTGTCGCGAACGGCGAAGCTCAGGTTGACGACGTTCGTGCCGTCCAGCGTGCCGGACCAGGTGTTGCTCGGCGTGGCAGCGCTGGCCAGCCAGCCGACGGCGGTGCCGAGCTGGGCCGTGATGGTGTCGCGCATCAGGCTGCCGTCGTCGCGGTAGCCGAGCATCGTGCCGGCATCACCGCTGTACAGATTGCGTGCCACCGCCAGGCGGCCTGACGCGTCGTAGCGGTAGCCGATGGCCTGCGCTTCGCCGCCCGCGGCCGGGCCGATGATGCGTTCGATGCGCCCTTGCGCATCACGCACGAAGTCGATGCGTTGGCCGGGGTCCGTTGCGCCGACCAGCGCAATGCCGGCGTCGCTGACCAGCCACTGTTCGCCGCTGGCGAAGCGGATGGCCTGCACCAGGCCTTGTGCATCCAGGCTGTAGCGTGTGCCGTCGGGGCCGGTCAGCACATAGCCCTGCGGCACCCACGGCAGGCCGCTCGTCTGGTCCAGCAGGCGCTGGCCCTGGCGCTGCAGCGCTACCGGCTGGTTCTCGTCGCCATCGTTGGCCTGCAGCTGCCAGCCATTGCTGGTGCTGAAGACCGGCCGCACGACGACCGGCGCGCCGGGTTGGCTGCTCAGCGGCTGGCTGCTCGTCGTCAACGTGAAGCTCAGGTACTGCGGCGGCGCATTCGTCTGCGCCAGTCTGGACGGCACCTGCAGCCACACGCGAGCGCCTTCGCGCCACGGTTCGACCAGGCCCAGCGCGGTGGTGCCGCCCTGGTCGTTGGTCAGGCGCGTGTCCAGCACCGGCAGCGCCCAGTTGCCCAGGTCGCCGGAAGACCCACTTCGGGTATCGAGACTGCGCGTCAGCGCAAAAACCTGGCCGCCGAGCTGGAAGCTCGCGTCGGTGGTCACGGCTTGCGTCAGCGTCTTCGTCGTCGAGTCGACCCGCACACGGCTGGTGATCTCGCTGGTGCGCCCGCTCAGGTCCCAGGCACGCAGCCGCAGCTGGTAGACGCCGTTAGCCCACAGCGCCGGATCCAGCGTGCCCAGATCGACCAGCGTGTTGCTGGCCGCGGCAGCGTAGTCCTGCTGCGCCAGCGTCAGCCAGGCACTGTCGTCGACGACGTTGCCGTTCGCGGGCGCCGCTTCCAGCACCCAGCCCATCAGCTGCAACTCGTTCAGCTGCGCCTGCAGCAGCGTCGATGCGGTGATGACGGCTGGCGCCTGGCCGGCCGACAGGTCGCTGAGGCTACCGCCCCAGGCCAGCGACGGCGCGCTGCTGTCCAGCGGGTCGCGCACACGCACGGTCTGCCGCTGTGTGCCGACGAAGCCGTCGGCGTCGGTGGCGGTGACCTGGATCTCGACCAGCCCCGGGCCCTGTGCCACCAGCCGCAGGCGGCCCAGGCTGTCCAGCGTCACCGGCGTCCAGTCGGCCGCGCCGATGGCGGCGCCGCGCACGAGCACGCTGATGTCGGCCACCGGGCTGAAGCTGCTGGCGCGCACGGTGGCCAGCACGGTCTGCCCCGGCAGCACCGGGCTGCTCGGCGTCAGGTTGACCAGGACCTTCGGTGCGTTGGCTTCGGCTGTCGCCACCACGCGCAGCGTGAAGGATTTCGTGACGCTGTTGCGGCCGTCGCTGACTTGCGCCAGCACGACGAAGTCGCCCACCTGGCCCGGGCCCGGCGTCCACAGCAGGCGGCCGGTCGCGGCGTCGTAGCTCGCGCCTTCGGGCAGGTTCGCGAAGCTGACCGTCAGGCCTTGCGTCTGTGCGTCGCCATCGGCGTCAGAGACACGCAGCGCGCCAACGGCGGCGCTGCTGCCCTTCACGACCGGCAGCGCAAAGCTCTGCCCGACCAGCAGCGCATGGCTGGCGGTGACGATCTGCGGCGCGCGGTTGACGTCGAACACGCGCACCTGCACCGAGCGCAGCACGGTCGCCGTGCCGTCGGTGGCGCTGAAGTTGAACGTGAATGCCCGCGAATCGGCGCTGACGTTGTCGACGATGCTGGCGTCGGGCGTCCACTCGAAATAACCGGTGTTGGCGTCGAAGCTCACGCCCGCGGGCGTGTTGGCGTCGTAGACCAGGGCCAGCCGGGTGGCGTCGTTGTCGCCGTCGGCCGCCAGCATCGTGAAGCTCAGCGTCTGGCCTTCCTGCACCAGCTGCAGCGGCATCGCCAGCAGGCGCGGCGCCTGGTTGACGTTGTGCACGACGAGGTCGATCTCGCGGCTGGCGCTGGCGCTGCCGTCGCCGGCGTTCACCAGCAGCCGGTAGTGGCCCGGCGTGAGGCCGTTGTTGTTGTCGCTCTGCGCGGCGAACAGCCCGGGCGTCCAGCGCAGCACCAGGCGGCTCTGGCCATTCGTGCTGCCCGTGCCCTCGATCGGCTCGGCCGTCATGCCGGCGGGCAGCCCGGTGATGGTCCAGTTGACGAAGTCGAAATCGGGCTCCAGCGCCGACAGTTCCAGCGCCAGCGGCACGCCTTCGTCGACGTTCACGGTCGTCAAGGCACCGGCCAGCCCGTCGCCGGCAACGGCACCGCCGCTGGCCGATACGGCAATCAGCTGCGGTGCCAAGTTTGCTGTGCGCACGATGATGCGCAGGTCGGCCACCGTCGTGTTGGGCACCGGCGGATGCGCCGGGTCGAGCACGTAGCCGGCGTCGGCCGGCGGCAGGCCGCTGTCGCTGACTTGCAGGCTGAGGTCGTAGACGCCAGCCTGTGCGGCCGTCGGCGTCCAGCGGATGCTGGCACGGCCGTACTGCGCATCGAGCACGATGCTGGCCCCGGCCGGCAGGCCTTGCGCCAGGTAGGTCAGCGCGTCCTGGTCGAGGTCGCTGACGTTGATCGGGATGACGATTTCCTGGCCGACCAGTGCCACCGACTGGCGCGCGACCACGACCACCGGCGCTTCGCTGGCGCTGCGCACAGTGATGACGAAGCTCTTGGCCTGTACCGCCACCTGGTTGATGTCGCCGTCACCGTTGTCTTGCGCGACGACGGTGATGGTGTAGTCGCCACGGTGCCCGGCACCGGGCGCGAAGCGGATCACGCCGCTGATGCTGCTGCCGGCTGAATTGGCAAATGATGTGCTGGTCTGCGTGTAGGTCGCAAACGAAGGCAGGCCCTGGATCGTGACCGTCAGCGGGTTGCCATCGGCGTCGACGGCGCTGATCGGGATCTCGAGCACCGCACCCCGGTCGACGATGGCGCTGGCCACGTCACCGATGGCCGGCGCGCGGTTGGCGTTGCTGACGACGATGGGCAGCGTGATCTGGCTGCTCAGCGGCGTACCGGTGCCGTCGCCGTTGTCGGTGGCCGTGACGGTGACGTGATACGCGCCGGCCTGGGCATAACCCGGCGTCCAGACGATCTCCAGCGTCTCGGCGTCGAAGCTCGCGCCGTCGGGCAGGCCGGTGACGCTGTAGCTCACGCTGGCCGCGCTGCCTTCGCCGCCGCTGACCGGGCTGGTCGGCGACAGGCGGATCTTGGGCTCGAAGCCCGGGTTGTCGGGGTCGAAGGCGAAGACGCTGATGCGCAAGGCCTGGCCTTCGAGCACGTTCCAGGTCTGCACCGGGTCGAACTCGGGCGCGCCATTGCGGTTCAGCACGTCCAGCACCAGCTGGCGCGTCACCGACGTGGTGACCGGGTCGCTGCCGTCGGCCGGCGTGTAGGTGGCGGTCAGCGTGATCGGCACGGTCAGTGTGCCCGCTTGGGCATAGCCCGGCGTCCAGTCCAGCCAGCCGGTTTCGCTGTCCAGCGTGGCGCCGCCAGGCAGCCACGGCGCGCTGTAGCTCAGCGTGATCGTCGTGCCGTCGGCCTGCGTCAGACCGCCCGGCATGCTGCCGGCCAGCTGCATCGCGAAGCGTTCGCCTTCGCGCAAGGTCTGCGCCGGCAATGCACCCAGCACCGGCAACGCGTAGGCCTGTTCGACGTGGATGTCGAAGCGCTGCAGCACGGTGTGCTTGCCGTCGCTGGCGACGATGGTCACGTCGGTGTAGTCGCCGGCCTGGTCGTAGCCCGGCGTCCACGTCAGCACGCCGGTGGCGGCGTCGTAGCGTGCGCCGGCGGGCAGGTTGCGCAGCATCACGGTGACGGTGTCGCCATCGGCATCAGCCGCCACCAGCGGCAGGCTCAGGGACTCGCCTTCGGCCAGCGTCACGCTGCCGACGGAGTCGATGGTCGGCACATGGTTGGCGCCCGCCACGCGAACAGTGAAGCGGCGCAGCGCGATGCCGCCACGGCTGTCGACCACACGCACCAGCACGTCGCTGTCGGCCCGGTCGGTGGTGGTCGGCGTCCACTGCAGCGTCGCGCGATTTCCGTAGCCGCTTTCGCTGCTTTCGACGAGCAGGTCCTGCGTCAGCGTCAGGCCGGCGGGCGCCTGCACCAGTTCCCAGAAGAACAGCGTGCCGTCGAGGTCCAGCGCCTGCAGCGTGGCCGTCCACGGCTGGCCGGCGGCGGCGTCGGGCAACACGTTGGATTCGACATCTTCGCTGTCGGCGATGACCACCGCCGGCGGCACGTTGTCGTAAGGCACGGCGTAGATGCCGTGGCCGAGTTCGAACTTCACCAGGCTGCTCGTGCCCGGTGCGGTGCCGAACAGGCTTGCCGGGCGCACGCTGACGGTCTGCTGCGCCAGCGTGGCGCCCACCGCGAGCTTGCCGCCGATGGCCGCCAGCGCGGCGTTGAGGTCGATGATCCACAGGTCCGACTGGTCGCCGCTGCCTTGCAGGCCGCCGACGATCTCGGCGCTGAAATAGCGGCCCGGGTCGAGCAGCAGCATCAGCGGGCCTTGAATGTCGTCGACGCCGATGTTGGTGATGCTGACGTCGTAGCTCACTTCACCGGTTAGGCGGTCGGCGCGGGTGTCCGTGAAGTCGATTCGCACCGTGTTCGTCAGGTCGGCGACGGCCGTGAAGGCGACGACAAAAGTCTGCGCCAGGCGCACCTGCGCCGCGCTGCGGATGTTGTCGCCGACCTCCAGCCGCCAGCTGCCCGCTGGCAGGTTGGGCAAGGTCAGCACGGCCGAGCGCGAACCGGCGTCCCAGCGCACGGCCAGCGGCTGCAGCTCCAGCGTCGTGTTCGCGCCGGTGGCATTGAGGCGGTAGTTGGCGACGTTCAGGACGCTGGCCAGATCAGTGGCGTCGGCGCCGCTGGCACCGGTCCACATCGCCTGGTCGAAGGTCACCGACACTTGCGTCAGCGGCAGCGGCAGCAAGGCGCCGTCGTTGATGCTGGAGGCCAGCACATTCGGCGCCTTGATCGGCGCGATCTCGTCGATCTTGCCGGTCTCGGCGACTAGGATGCGGCCGTCGGCGGTGGTCAGCAGCGCTTCGCCGCGCGTGCCGCCGCTGGCCAGCTGCAGCACGCGGTGCGAGGCCAGCTCGACCATCCAGACGCCGGCCGTGTGCGGCGGCGTGCTGGCGTCGTCGTAGACCGGGCGCTGCGCGACGTTGCTGCTGGCCAGCAGCAGGCCGGCCAGCGAAGAGCCGGCACGGCCGAAGGCGATGCTGTCGATGAGGCCCGCGAGCCGGTATTCCACCTCGGCGCGGCCGACGGTGCGGCCGCTCATCGGGAAACTGATGATCTCGGTCGTGCTGCCGGGCACGGCGCTGGCGATGTCGCTACCGGTCCAGCGCACGCCCCACAGGCGGCCGTCGGGGCCGAAGGCGAGATCGCCGACGCGGGTGTTCGAGAAATGGCGCCAGGCGCGTGACGGGTCGCCCGCACGCGTGTCGAAGATCTCGACGCCGTTGCCCGACGAGACGTAGATCAAGCCGCTGCCGGCGTCGATGGCCAGCGCGTGCGTCAGCGGGTCCTGGCCCGGGCCCGAGTGGCGTTCGATGACGGCGCCGCTGCCGGCGTCGACCAGCAGCAGCTCGGCGCCGGTCATGACCCACAGCTGGCCGACGGCGTCGACCGCCATGTCGAGCACGGCACTGTCCAGCGTGAACAGCGGTGTCGTCGAGCGGCCGCCTTCGGGCGCGAAGCGGTAGACCTCGTTGCGGTAGGCGCCGGCGCTGGCCAGCACGCTGCCGTCGGCCAGCTCGACCATCGCGAGCGCGCCGATGTCGCCCTGGCTGCCGCCGAAGCCGCTGCCGAAAGCCCGCAGCTGCATCGGTGCCAACACGCTTTGCAGCTCGCCCGGGTCGACCGGCGCGACGAAGCCGGGCAGGCGTGCCGTGGCCAGCTGGAACATGTCGTTGGCCACGTAGCTGCGGCCCGGCGAGGCGGCCGGCAGTTCGGCCGTGCTGGTGACGGTTTCGTTGGCGCCCAGCGCCTGTTCGGCGTCGGCACGGCTGCCGTCGTCAGGCAGCACGGCGTTGGCGATGCTGGCGGCTTCGCGGTTGCCGGCGTTGTCGGTGGCGACCGCGAGGAACTCGTAGTGCTTGCCGGCCTCGCCGGTGAACACAGCGGCGCTCTCGGCGCCGGCGACCTGCTTGCGCCAGATGCGGAAATCGCCGCCGTCAACGGCCACGTAGACGGTGACGTGCTTGACGCCACTGGCATCGTCGGCCGCCTTCCAGGCCACACTGAACGTCGGTTGGCCCTGGCTGTCGTTGCCGGTGGACGTGGCGGTCAGCGTCGTCACCGGTGCGCTGGCGTCCAGCGTGTGCGAGATGCGCGCGCTGTCGATCGGCGGCGCTTCGTCGAAGAAGACGCGTGCCGAAGCATCCAGCGACGCGCCGGTGGCTGCGCTGTCCAGCGCGCGCACGGTCCAGCTGACGCTGCCGCTGCCCGGCTGGCCGCTGCTGTCGGGCAGCAGCAGGCCGCGCGCCGGGTCGTGCAGCACTTCGCCGGTGTCGGGGTCGATGGCTTGCAGCAGCCAGGTCGCGATGTGCGTTTCGGCGTCGATGCCGGCGCTGACGCGCAGCATGAAGCCTTTGCTGCCGCTGAAGTCGAAGTCGCCCTGGAACACCGCCAATCCAGCCGGCACGTGGATGCTGATGTCGCCGATCTTCAGGTCGCCCAGGCGCAGGCTGCGCGGGTCGAGGTCGGCATCGAGTTGGCTGACGATGCGCAGCTCGCCGACCGCCGAGGTGCCGGGGTTCGTGAACGCCGCGCTGTACGGCAGCGTGTAGTCGGCCGGCACGAAGCTGGCGCCACTGGCCGTGGGCAGGGTCTGCGGGCCGCGCACCGACACGGTAGCGGCGCTGTTGCGCGCCGCGGCCTGGGCCAGGTACTGCGTCAGGTTCAGCGCCTGCGGGCCGACGGGATTGAACTTGGCGTCGAGCACGCCGATGTGGCGCAGGTATTCCAGCTCGGACGTGCTACCGGCGAAGACATCGAAGCTGATGAAGTGCGTGTCGCCGGACGCACCGGCGTCGTAGTCGGCGGCGTTCGGCGCCACCGGCACGGGGATGTAGATCTCGCCGCCGTCGTCGGTGTAGCGCACCTCGCTGTAGTCGACCGGGGCATGCGCGGCCGCCGCGTCGCCGGGGTAGTGCGCGGTGTCGCCGTACCACTGCTGCACCTTCGAGAAGAAGCCCAGCAGATCGGCCTGCGTGCGGTAACTGTCGCCGCCCTTGCCCAGCAGCACGCCGGTGGCCAGCGTGGCGTTCAGGCTCAGCACGAGTTCGTCCTGGCGGATCGGCGGCGCGTCGTCGGCAGCGCGCAGCAGGCCGGCTGTTTCCAGCGCGGCCAGCCAGCCCTGCACCCACTGCGCCTCGTCTGCCGCCAGCACCGCCAGGGTGCCGGCGACGCTGGCGTCGGCCAGGATGGCGGTTCGCAGCGCCTTGGCATGCGCCGTCTGGTCGGCAATGAACTCGGCGCGGGTCAGCGGCGTCGCGGCGCCCAGCGTGTCGAAGCGGAACGGCATCGCCAGCGCTTCGATCTTGTCGATGTGGACTTCGGGGTCCGTCGACAGGAACTTCGCGGTCAGACCGGACGAGATCTTGTCGAGGTCGGCCACGCCGCCGTCAAGCAGCCCTTGCGCCTTCCAGTCGGGGCGGATGGCGTAGAGCTTGGCGCGCAAGCCGTCGAAGTCGTAGGCCAGCCATTCGGCCAGGCCGGGGTAGGTCTGCACCTTGAAGCTGAAGCCGACGAAGCCGCCGCCGGCGACGTCGAAGGCGTAGCCCGGCGCGAGGTTCCAGCCGCTGGTGTTGACGGCACCGTCGAGCGAAGCCCACGGGATGTCGGAACGCAGTGCGGTGGTCGGCGTCGTGCCGTAGCTCTGCGTGTTGCCGGAGCCGGCCACGATGGCGCCGTCGGGCTGGCCGCCGACGTTCGACGCGAACACCACGTAAGGCAGATTCAGCCCGCCCAGCACGTAGCTGCTGTTGCCCATGTCGCTGGCGCCGACATCGAAGCGCACGTACGGCGTGTCGACGTTGGTCAGGCTTTGCAGGCTGACGCTGTAGCTGGCGGCATCGCCCGGGGCTATGCTGCGCTCGCCGCCGATGCCGATGGTGACGTCGGCTTCGATGCCGCGCTCCACCAGGTAGCGGTAGGGTTCGGTGACGCGCTGGCCATCGGGGTTGATGACCGTCAGGTCGTACAGGCCCAGCGGCACGTGGCGCAGGTCGAAGACGGCGCGGATGTGGGTCGCGTCCAGCACCTGCCAGCGCTCGGGTTCGATCTCGAACTCGCCCGGCCGGCCGAGCTTGACCAAGGCCCCGGCGGCGAAGCGCGCGCCTTCGATGTCGACCGTGACCCAGCGGTGGTCGTCGTCGCCGACGCCGCCCTGGTCGGGCGTGACGCGGGTGATGGCCAGCGGCAGCAGGTCGGCACGCAGCGTCACCGGCGTGCCGGTGGCGGACTGGCGCGAACGCACCAGCACGTAGTAGTCGCCGGCCAGCGTGGTGGGGATCAGCACCTGCTGGTCGGGCGCCACCGGGTCGCTGTAGGCGGCGTCGAAGGCATAGCCGTTCGGGATGTCGCCGTAGCGGATGAAGACTTCGTTGGCGCCGTCGGCGGCGCTCGAATCGAGCTCGACGCGCAGCGTCTCGCCGGCCGCGACGCTCACCTTGTACAGCAGCACCTGGCCGCTGGACAGCGTGGTGGCCAGCGCCGTGCCGACAGTCAGCGCCGGCACCTGCACGTTCAGCGTGGCGGCCGACGCGACGCGGTTGTTGGCCTCGCCGGGCGGCATGTTGACGCCGGTTTCGGTGTAGGTGATGCGGCCTTCGAAGACGTCGTTGTAGAGGTCCGGCCGCACGACGATGCGCCAGCTGCCGTCCTTCAGCGGCGGCAGCTTGGCTTTCAGCACGCCGCTGTAGCTGCCGTTGGCGCCCAGGTCGCCGACATGCGCGACCTTGCCGAGCAAGGTGTCGCCCAGGTCCCAGGCGTTGTCGGCCGACAGGTACAGCGCGTCGGTCCAGCGCCCGTAGGCCGGGTTGCTGGAAACGTTGCTGACGGTGAAATGGATCTCGACTTCGTCGCCGACGTTCGCGCTGCCCGGCACCGTGACCGTCGTCACCTGCAGGTCGGCCGGCGGCGGTGTTTCGATCAGCAGCGGCTGCACCGCCGCGGCGTTGTTGTTGTCCTCCAGGCCGAACTCGAGCACGCGGCCGCTGTCGCCGGAGCCCCAGGCACGCGCCGGGTCGGTGACGACGAACACGTAGTACGGCCCTTCCAGGTCGCGCGGTGCGGTGAAGCCCAGCGTCGCGTCGTAGCTGCCGGCGGCGGCCAGGCCGCCGCTGTGCTGCACGTAGCCGAGGTAGCGGTCCTTGTTGATGTCGAGGAAGCGGTCCTTCGACAGGTAGACCATGTCGTACCAGCTGCCCTGGTCGCTGGGCGTGTTGCCGCCCAGGTTCTGCACCCGGTAGTTCACGCTGAACGGCTGGCCGGCGATGATCGAGGTCGGTGCCGTGACCTGCGTCACCTGCAGGTCCGGCGGCGGCGTCAGCGTGATCGGCAACGCGATCTGCGCGACGTTGTTGCCTTCGTCGGCGAACTCGAGCACCGAGTTGGGTCCGTATTCGGCGATCACCGGCAGGCCGGCGCGGATGGTGCTGACGACCTGGGCGTAGGGATCGCTGACGGCCGCCGAGTCGGCCTTCACGATGAGCTTGAAGTCGCCGCTGATCGAGGTCGGCAGCGTGAAGGTGGCCGAGTTGGTGTACGACTCGCCGGGCTGCAGGTAGCGCGGCTTGCCCAGCGCATCGGTCAGGCTGGTCAGGCGCACGCGCAACTTCACTTCGGCTTCGTAGCCGCGGTCGACCAGCGGGTCGTCGGTGGCGTCCAGCGTCGCGTCGCGCGACAGGTACACGCCGTCGAACCAGGCCGGAACACGCGTCGCGCGCGTACCGCGGTTGGTGACGGTCCAGGTCGCGGTGATGGTCTGGCCGGAGCCGGGGTTGGGGTCGGAAACGCTGATCGAGTCGATCTGCAGATCGGGCTCGCGGTAGGTGACGTTCAGCGTGCCCTGGCCGAGGTTGTTGTCGTTGCGCAAGCCTTCGAAGGCGGTGGCGTTGTAGAACTGGTCGCGCGCGCTGGCGTTGGTGGTGGGCCAGCCGTTCAGCGCTTCGGTCTCGCTGGCCTTGCTGCCGAAGTAAGGCGCCAGCACGCCGCCCAGGTGCGCGGCGTCGGTGATGACGTAGATGTAGTACGGGCCGTCGGTGCCCGGCGGCAGCCGCACCGTGGCGCTGGCGGTGTAGCTCTGCCCGCCGGCCAGCGGCGTGGTGTTGACATGCACGACCGAGCCGATCTGCGTGGCCCGGCTCGGGATGAAGGTCGGGTCGGCGCTGAAATAGATGTTGTCGATCCAGCCTTGTGTGCCGCTCCAGACATCAGCGCCAAAGTTGGCCACCGTCCAGCTGACCACCGTTTCTTCGCCGGAGAAGTTCTCGGGCTGCGTGACGACGCTGGTCACGCGCAGGTCGGCCGGCCGGTTGTCGACCAGCGACGCCACGGCGCGCGCGTTGTTGGTCTCGTCGACCTCCTTCACCTCGCCGGCGGTGGCGTAGCCGTAGCCGAGGTCGGTCTCGACGACCAGGTACGCGGCGCTGATCGATGGCGCCAGCGCCACCGTCTGCGCGCTGCTGTAGCTTTCGCCGTTGCCCAGGCTGCGCTGCTGGCGGTATTCACCGAGCAGCCACTTCACGGTGGCTTTGCTGAGGTCGGCGTTGTCAGCCAGCCAGACGCGGTCGGTCCAGGCGCCGCTGAAGGCGTCGCCCTGGTTCTTCACGGTCCAGTTGAAGGCGTAGTCGCCGGCGGCCGTCATCGCGCTTGCGCCAGCGGCTGCACTCACCACCAGGTCCGGCGGCGTGATGCCGAGCACGCTGACGGCGCGCGCCTTGTAGTTGTTGTTGTCGATCTGGGTCGCGTCGTCGGGGTTGATGTTCGACGCCAGCGTGTCCTCGAGGATCGCGTCGTAGGTGTCGCTCCAGACGGTGATGTAGTACTGGCCCGAGCGCACGCCGTCGGGGATCTGCACCTGCAGCGTGCCCAGGTAGTCTTCGCCGACACCCAGCTGGCCGGTGTGCGTGACCTGGCCGATGCGGATGTCGCCCTTGCTCGGCGACGGGCGGCGCTTGTCCACCGTCAGCCAGACGCTGTCGGTCCAGCTGTTGACGGCCGCGGTGTCGCCCTGCGTCGTGGCCGAGCCGCTGTTCGTGACCTTGTAGCGCACCTCGACGCTGGCGCCGTGCACCACCTGGTCGGGCGCGACGACGTCGCTGGTGACGAGGTCGGCGAAGGGGATCGGGTCGATGTGGAACTTCTCGGCGCGGACGTTGTTGCCTTCGTTCGGGTACTCGTCGATGCGGCTCGTGCCGTCGGCAACGACGATGAGATAGGCATCGCCGCGCCAGCGGATCGGGATGTCGATGGCCGCGGTGTCGGTCGAATAGCTGTCGCCACCGGGCGCCAGTGCGGCGCCGCTGTCGAGGCGGGCCACGAGCAGGTCGTCACCGCTGACGGTGCCGTCCAGCGACAGGTAGACGTAGTCGGTCCAGGCACCCGAGGTTGCCTCCGGCCCCATGTTGGCCACGGTGAAGTGCACCGACGCCGTGGTGCCGGCGGTCACGTTGGCGGGCACCGTGACGGTGGTCACGCGCAGGTCGGGCCGGCTGTTCAGGCTGACTTCGATGGCGTCGCCATCGGTCGTGGTGTTGTTGCTGCGCGCGTTGCCGTGTTCGTAGACCTGCGTGGCCGAGCTCGTGCCGAGCAGGCTGTTGGTGACGACGCGCAGGCGGTAGCCACCTTCGATCTTGGCCGGCAGCCGCAGCTGCTCGGTGCGCGTGTAGCGGATGCCGGCGTCCAGCCCGCGGTCGTAGACGAAGGTGCCGAGCACCACCGTGCTGCCCGATGGGCTGACCAGCAGCACGCTGTCCTGCCACTGGCCGGCAGCGCGGGCTTCGCCCTGGTTCAGCACCGTCCAGCTGATGTCGACGAGCGCGCCTTCCTGTGCCGCGGCCGGGCCGGCGATGCTTTCGACGACGAGGTCTGGCGACGCCGACAGCTGCACCGGCACGCCCAGCGAATGGCCGCTGTTGTTGTCGGTGTAGATGAACTCGTAGGGCCCGGTGGTCGAGACGTTCAGGTACCAGGTGCCCGAGATGCCGTCGGGCAGCGTGACCTGGATGCTGCGTGCATATTGGTCGTTAGCCGCCAACTGGCCCAGGTGGTTGGCCGCGCCCAGGTTGTACCGTGTGCCGCTGCCGTCGGCATTGCTGCTGAGCCAGACGCTGTCGGTCCAGCTGCTGGTGTTGGTGATGCCGATGCCGCGGTTGGCCACCGTCCAGTCGACCGTGATGGTGCGGCCGCTGAAGGCGTCGCTGGGCGTGCTGACCGCCTCCACCCGCAGGTCGGCGTAGGGAATCGGCATCACGTCCAGCGTGTCGGCGGCGCTGGCCTGGTTGTTGGCTTCGGAGCCGTTTTCCCAGACGGCGCCGAGCACGTCGCTGCGCACCATGACCTTGCCGTGGCGCGAGAACGCGGGGCCGAAGCTGTAGGTGACGCTGCCGTTGTAGCTGTCGCCGGCGGCCAGGCCGCCGTCGTGCACGACGTTGCCGAGCACCACGTCGTCGGCATCGCCGAACACGTTGTTGCTGGAGAACACGATGCGGTCGGTCCACGACAGCGTGCGGCCGACGCCGGTGCCGACGTTGCTGACGGTCCACTCCACCGTCACCGTGGCCGGGTCGTCGATGACGCGGGTCGGCGCGCTGATGCTGCTGACGCTGAGGTCCGCGAAGTAGTCGCGCGCGATGTCGACACCGAGGCTGTTGACGTTGTTGGCCTCGCCGAGCGTGCTTTCGTTGTTGGCGCCGGCACTGTCGGTGACGACGATCAGGCGCCACGCGCCTTCGATGTCCACCGGCAGCTTGAACCCGAGTTCGCCAGCCACGCTGGCGCCGGCGCCCAGCGCCGCCACGGTGCGTTCGCCGAGCAAGGTGTCGCCGCTGCCGACGACGCCGTCGCGCGACAGGTAGACCAGCTCGTGGACGTTGGCCGCGTCCGCGCTGCCGCTGTTGCGCGTGGTCCAGCGCAGCGAGACGTTTTCGCCGCCTTGCAGCAGGCCGGTGGTCTGCAATCCGTCGACCACCAGGTCGGGCGCGACCACGCTGACGTTGATGGTGCTGACGTTGTCGTTCTCGAACGACTCGCCGACGTAGTTGCCGCGGTCGGCCACCACTTCCAGCCGCCATTGGCCCGGTGGCAGCACCGGCACGGCGACGGTGACGCTCTGCGCCAGGCCGGCACCGGCCGCCAGCGTGCGGTAGGCCCAGGTCGTGGCCAGCACCACCGTCGCGTTCGCGCCGCTGGCGTCGACGAGGCGGATCTCTTCGCCGAAGTACGAGTTGGCCGGGTCGTTGCCGGTGTTGCGGATCGTGTAGTCCACCTGCACCGTCTGGCCGACGCGCCAGGCGCCGGGCGCGGTCAGGCCTTCGATCACCAGGTTCGGCTTCGGCTCGGGCCGCACCGTGCTGGCCGCCGCGGCGGCGACGACGTTGTTGTCGGTGTGGCTGAGTTCATAGACCGCGGCGAAGGCATCGGTCTTGACGATGAAGTAACGGGCGCCTGACGCATCGCGCGGGATCGTGACGTCCAGCGCTGCGCCATAGCTGGCGCCAACCGCCAGCGTGCCGACGTGCGTGACCGAGCCCAGCAGCACCGCACTGCCCGTCAACGTGGGCGTGGTCGACAGGTAGATCTGGTCGACCCATTTGTTCACGTCGGTGGCCAGCGTGCCGTTGTTCAGGACGGACCACTCCACGTGCGCCGTGCGGCCCGCGAAGACTTCGGCCGGCACCAGCGTCAGCGCCGGCACCAGGTCGGCATAGGTCTGCGTGATGGCCACGGCGCCGGAGATGCGCACGTTGTCGGCCCGCGTGTCGGGCTCGCGCACGGTGGCGTCGGCATCGGCGACGACGGCGATGCGGTAGCTGCCTTGCAGCCGGCTCGGGATGCGGACGCTGACGCTCTGGTCGTAGCTGGCACCCACGGCGAGCGCGTCGCCGCGTGTCACGCTGGCCAGCAGCACGTCGTCGGCGTTGCCGATGATGCTGTCCGCCGACAGCACGATGCGGTCGACCCAGCCGGCGCTGGCGGCGGCGCTGCCCGCCGCATTTCCAACATTCCGAACAGTCCAGCTGACGACGGTGTCGGTGCCCGACTCGACGCTGGCCGGCACGGTGAGCGCCGTCACCGACAGGTCGGCATAACTGCGCGCGGTGGAGACGAAGGTCGCGGCGGCGGTGTTGTTGCTTTCGCCGGTGCCACCGCTGTTGGTTTCGAACAGCGCGCCGCCGCTGTCGGCGACGACGGTAACGTCGAAGGTGCCGGCGCCGCGCTGCCCGTCGGGCAGCAGGAAGCTGAAGGAGCGGCCGCGCGTTTCGCCGGCAGCCAGCGGCGTGCCGGCCGCCCCGGCAAAGCTGACCAGCGTGTCGACGAGCACGACGCCCGGCGTGCCGTCGGCATTGCGCTGGCGGATCGTCACGCGGTCCTGGTACGGCAGATTGGTCGGCACGCGGCCGTTGTTGCTGTCGTCCCACTGCAAGGTGACAACGTCGCCCGACAAGGGCGCGGCCTCGGCCAGGCGCACGTTGGCCGCGACCAGGTCGGCGCCGACGACGAGCTGCTGCTCGACCGTGTTGTCGTTCTCCAGCGAGCCGGCGCTGTTGAATTCGGCGATCTGGTTGCCGGCGTCGACGGTCACGCGCAGGCGCAGCGTGCCGGCGGCGTTCAGCCCCTGCGGCCAGGTGAAGCTGGCGCTGCGTGCGACGCTGGCGCCCACCGGCAGCTCGGCCGCGGTGCCGACCTGCGACAGCGTCGCGATGACGGCGCCGGTGGTCTGGTTCAGCAGCTCGACGCGCTCGGTCCACGAGCCGGTGGGCGCGATGGTGCCGGCATTGCTGCTGGTCCAGCGCACGGTGACGCTGTCGCCGGCCTTCCAGTCGGCGGCGGGCTCGATGGCCAGGCCGCTGGCCTGCAGGTTGACGTAGTTGACGTACTCGGCAAGCAGGCTGGTGAAGCCGGCCTGGCCACGGTTGTTGCTTTCGGCGGCGCCGCCTTCGCGCTGCGTGTTGTCGGCGTCGGTCTCGACGGTGACGATCAGGTCGCCGGTGCCGGTAGGCCCGTCGGGCAGGCGCAATTGCAGGCTGCGGTTGACCGTCTGGCCCGATTGGATCGCACCCGATGCGGCTTCGATGAAGGGCAGCACGCCCTGCACCAGCACCGTGCCGCTGGCGTTGCGCACCGTCACGCGTTCGACGAAGTCGCCCGCGGTCGCGGCGCTGCCGCGGTTGCGCGTGCTCCACTGCACGACGATGGTCGAGCCCGACAGGATCTGGTTGCCGACCGCCGGCGCCACGCTCACGGTGGGCACCTCCAGGTCCATGCCGACGCCCTTGTCGAGCTCGGCGACGATGGCGTTGACGTCCCAGGTCGTGCCGTCGGCGAACTTCAGCTGCTGTAGCGGGCTGTAGCCGTTGCGCGGGTCGTTGTTGTAGAAGAAGTAGCTCGCGGTGACCTTGTCGCTGGTGCCGGCGATGCTGACTTCCAGCGCCGTGTAGTTGCCGGTCTGGTAGTCGTAGACGCGGCGCACGACGATCTGCGAAGGCAGCACGCCGGCCTTGAACTGCAGCGTGTTGAGCTTGCCCGCCGACGTGTCGTAGGGGCTGTTCAGCAACGTGTCCTGGCCGTCGCCGATGCCGAACAGATAGGTGTTGTTCGCGGTGCCGCCGCTGAGCGTGTCGTTGCCGGCGCCGCCGTCTATCGTCTCGGCGCCGTCTTCGCCAGCGATGGTGTCGTCGCCGTCGCCGCCGCTCAGCGTGTCGTTGCCGGCACGGCCTGCAATGCTGTCGTTGCCGGCGCCGCCGGTGATGGTGTCGGCACCCGGCGTGCCGATGATCGTGTCGTTGCCGGCGCCGCCGGCGAACATCCGCGCCAGGACATCGGCGCGGCTCCACACGCTGCCGTCGTCGAAGCGCAGCTGCTGCACCGCGTTGTAGCCGCCGTTCGGGTCGTCGCCGGTGAAGAAGTTGCTGACGATGACCTTGTCGGCGGTGCCGGCGATGGCCACCTCCAGGCCCGTGTAGTTGCCGGTGTTGATGTCCACCGCCTTGCGCAGCGTCACGTCGGCCGGCAACACGCCGGCCTTGAACTGCAGCGTGTTCAGCTTGCCCGCCGACGTGTCGTACGGGCTGTTCAGGATGAAGTCCTGCCCGTCGCCGCGGCCGAACAGATAGGTGTTGTTGCCGTTGCCGCCGGAGATCAGGTCCTGGCCGGCGCCGCCGTCGATCGTGTCGTTGCCGTCCTCGCCGTACAGCGTGTCGTCGCCGGCGCCGCCGAGCAGCGTGTCGTTGCCACTGCGCGCCGCGATGCTGTCGTTGCCGGCGCCGCCGGTGAAGGTATCGGCACCCGGAGTGCCGATGAACCAGTCGTCGCCCGCCGTGCCGGCGTACAGCTTCGCCAGCACATCGGCGCGGGTCCACACGCTGCCGTCGTCGAAGCGCAGCTGCTGCACCGCGTTGTAGCCGTTGTTCGGGTCGTCGCCGGTGAAGAAGTTGCTGACGATGACCTTGTCGCTGGTGCCGGCGATGGCCACCTCCAGGCCCGTGTAGTTGCCGGTGTTGATGTCCACTGCCTTGCGCAGCGTCACGTCGGCCGGCAACACGCCGGCCTTGAACTGCAGCGTGTTCAGCTTGCCCGCCGACGTGTCGTACGGGCTGTTCAGGATGAAGTCCTGGCCGTCGCCGCGGCCGAACAGATAGGTGTTGTTGCCGTTGCCGCCGGAGATCAGGTCCTGGCCGGCGCCGCCGTCGATGGTGTCGTTGCCGTCTTCGCCGTACAGCGTGTCGTCGCCGGCGCCGCCGAGCAGCGTGTCGTTGCCGCTGCGCGCCGCGATGCTGTCGTTGCCGTCGCCGCCGGTGAACGTGTCGACGCCCGGTGTGCCGATGAACCAGTCGTCGCCCGCCGTGCCGGCATACAGCTGCGCCAGCATGTCGGCGCGGCTCCAGACGCTGCCGTCGTCGAAGCGCAGCTGCTGGACCGGGTTGTAGCCGTTGTTCGGGTCGTCGCTGTAGAAGAAGTAGCTGATGAAGACCTTGTCGCTCGTGCCGGCGATGGCCACTTCGAGCGCGGTGTAGTTGCCGGTGGCCGGGTCGAGCGCCTTGCGCAGCTTGAGGTCGGCAGCCACGACGCCGGCCTTGAACTGCAGCGTGTTCAGCTTGGCCGTAGACGTGTCGTAGGGGCTGGCGATGATCGCGTCCTGCCCGTCGCCGCGGCCGAACAGATAGGTGTTGTTGCCGTTGCCGCCGCCCAGCATGTCGTTGCCGGTGCCGCCTTCGATCGTCTCGGCGCCGTCTTCGCCGTAAACCGAATCGTCGCCGGCGCCGCCGCGCAGCGTGTCGTTGCCGGCGCGGCCGTAGATCGAGTCGTTGCCGGCGCCACCGCTGATCGTGTCGACGCCTGGCGTGCCGATCAGCGTGTCGTCGGCCGACGTGCCGGCGTACAGCCGCGCCAGCAGGTCGGCGCGGCTCAGCAGCGCGCCGTCGGCGAAGCGCACCTGCTGCACCGGGTTGTAGGTGCTGTTCGGGTCGTCGCCGTAGAAGAAGTAGTTGATGACGACCTTGTCGGTCGCATTCGCGATCGACAGTTCGAGCGCGGTCTGGTTCAGCGTCTGCGAATCGAAGACGCGGCGCAGCGTGATGTCGGCCGGCGCGATGCCGGCGTCGAAGCTCAGCGTGTTCAGGCGCCCGGCGCTGTTGTCGCCGCCGTAGAGCACGGTGTCGATGCCGTCGCCGAGGCCGAAGCGGTAGGTGTTGTTGCCGGTGCCGCCGTTCAGGAAGTCGGTGCCGCCTGCCCCCCACAGCGTGTCGTTGCCGGCCCCGCCGTTCAGCGTTTCGTTGGCAGCGGTGCCGCTGAGCGTGTCGTCGCCTGCGGTGCCGCTGATCGTCACCGTGGCCGGTGCCGTGGCCAGGCGCGCCACGATGGCGGCCAGGTCCCAGGCCGTGCCGTCGGCGAACTTGATCTGCTGGACCGGGTTGTAGACGTTGGCGGTGTTCTCGCTGTAGAAGAAGTAATCGACGGTGACGCGGTCGGTGGTACCGGCGATCGACAGTTCGAGCGCGACGTTCATTCCGTTCTGCGTGTCGTAGACGCGGCGCAGCACCACATCGGCCGGCACGACGCCGGCCTTCAGCTGGATCGTGTTCAGCTTGCCCGCCGAGCTGTCGCTGACGTAGCTGATCGTGTCCTGGCCGTCGCCGCGGCCGAACAGGTAGGTGTTCAGCCCCGTGCCGCCGTCGAGCCAGTCGTTGCCGCTGCCGCCGTCGAAGGTGTCGTTGCCGGTCTCGCCATACAGCGCGTCGTTGCCGCTGCCGCCGTTGAGCGTGTCGTTGCCGGCAGCGCCGGTGAGTGTGTCGTTGCCACCTTCGCCGTTCAGCGTGTCGGCGCCGGTGCTGCCGCGCACGACGTTGTCGGTGGCGGTGCCGCGGCCGAGTTCGGTGAGGATGGCGCCGATATTCCAGACGGTGCCGTCGTCGAAGCGAACCTGCTGCACCGGGTTGTAGTACGAGCCGATGTAGGCCGGGTCGTCCTGGTAGAAGAAGTAGTTGACGGTGATCCGGTCTTCGGTGCCGACGATGCTCAGCTCCAGCGCGCTGACGCCGCCGTTCTGGCTGTCGTAGACGCGGCGCACCATCACGTCGGTCGACAGCACGCCGGCCTTGAACTGGATCGTGCTCAGCTTGCCCGCGGTCGAATCGGCGCTCTGGCCCACCGTGTCCTGGCCGTCGCCACGGCCGAACAGATAGGTGTTGTTGCCTATGCCCCCGTCGAGCCAGTCGTTGCCGGTCCCGCCATCCAGCGTGTCGTTGCCGGCCTCTCCGTACAGGCTGTCATTGCCGACGCCGCCGCTGATCGTGTCATTGCCGGCCGCGCCATACAGCCAGTCGCTGGCGCCTTGCCCGTTCAGCGCGTCATCGAGTGCCGTGCCTCGATTGCTGTCGCTCGCACCCGTGCCGCGGGACAGTTCGGCCACGATCGCGGCTGCATCCCAGACCGTCCCGTTGTCGAAGCGCACCTGCTGCACAGGGTTCTGATAGGTGCGGGTTTCGTCGACGTAGAAGAAATAGTTGGCCGTGACCCGGTCTTCGGTGCCGACGATGCTGAGTTCCAGTGCGGTATTGCCGCCGCTCTGGCTGTCGTACACGCGGCGCACGACCACGTCGGTGGGCAGCACGCCGGCCTTGAACTGCAGCACGGGGACATCGCCCGCAGTGACGGTGGTGTCGTAGCTGATCGTGTCCTGCCCGTCGCCGCGGCCGAACAGATAGATGTTGTTGCCGTTGCCACCGTCCAGCCAGTCGTTGCCGCTGCCGCCGTCCAGCGTGTCGTTGCCGGCTTCGCCGTACAGGCTGTCGTTGCCACTGCCGCCGCTGATCGTGTCGTTGCCGGCGCCGCCATACAACCAGTCGCTGGCCCCTTGCCCATTCAGTGCGTCATCGAGTGCCGTGCCTCGGTTGCTGTCGCTCGCACCCGTGCCGCGGGACAGTTCGGCCACGATCGCCGCCGCATCCCAGACGGTCCCGTTGTCGAAGCGCACCTGCTGCACGGGGTTCTGGTAGGTGCGGGTATCGTCGACGTAGAAGAAGTAGTTGGCCGTGATCCGGTCTTCGGTGCCGACGATGCTGAGTTCCAGTGCGGTATTGCCGCCGCTCTGGCTGTCGTACACGCGGCGTACAGCCACGTCGGTGGGTAGCACGCCGGCCTTGAACTGCACGACGGGGACATCGCCTGCAGTGACCGTCGTGTCGTAGCTGATCGTGTCCTGGCCGTCGCCACGGCCGAACAGATAGATGTTGTTGCCGTTGCCGCCGTCGAGCCAGTCGTTACCGCTGCCGCCGTCGAGCGTGTCGTTGCCGGCTTCACCGTACAAGGTGTCGTTGCCGCTGCCGCCGCTGATCGTGTCGTTGCCGCCGACGCCGTTGAGTGTGTCGTTGCCGCCCTGCCCGTTGACGGTGTCGGCGCCGCTGGTGCCGCGGGTGCTTTCGTTCGCCGGCGTACCGCGCATCAGCTCGGCCAGGATGCCGGCGACGTTCCAGGTCGTGCCGTCGTCGAAGCGGACCTGCTGAACCGGGTTGTAGTACGAGCCGCTGTAGGCCGGATCATCCTGGTAGAAGAAGTAGTTGACGGTGATGCGGTCGCTGGTGCCGACGATGCTCAGTTCCAGCGCGTTGATGCCGCCGTTCTGGCTGTCGTAGACGCGCCGCACGGCCACGTCAGAAGGCAGTACACCGGCCTTGAACTGCACCGTGCCGACCTTGCCGGCGGTCGAATCGCTGCTGTAGCCAACCGTGTCCTGGCCATCGCCGCGGCCGAACAGATAGGTGTTGTTGCCCGTGCCGCCGTCCAGCCAGTCGTTGCCGCTGCCGCCGTCCAGCGTGTCGTTGCCGGCTTCGCCATACAGCGTGTCGTTGCCGTCGTCGCCGAACAGCGCGTCGTTGCCGCCGCGGCCGGCCAGCGTGTCGGCGCCGAAGCCGCCGTGCAAGGTGTCACCGGCCGACGTGCCGGCAACGTTGTCGTCACCCGCGGTGCCGGAGAACAGGATTGCCTTGATGGCCGCGATGTCCCACACCGTACCATCGTCGAAGCGCACCTGCTGCAGCCCGTTGTACGGGTTGGCCGGGTTGTCCTGGTAGAAGAAACCGTTGACCGTGACCTTGTCGGTGCTGCCGGCGATGCTCAGCTCCAGCGCACCGTAGTTGCCACCGAGGTAGTTGTCGTAGACCTGGCGCAGCGTTACGTCCGACGGTGCCACGCCGGCCTTGAACTGCAGCGTATTGATGCGCCCCGCAGTCGCGTCGTAGTTGTAGTACAGCCGGTCCTGCCCGTCGCCGCGCCCGAACAGGAAGGTGTTGTTGCCGCCACCGGCGTTCAGCGTGTCGTTGCCGCTGCCGCCGTCCAGCACGTCGGCATCGTTGCCACCTTCGAGCGTGTCGTTGCCGTCGCCACCCAGCAGCGTGTCGTTGCCGGCCTCGCCGTACAGCGCGTCGTTGCCGGCACCGCCGTCGAGCACGTCGTTGCCCGCCGCACCGTTGAGCGTGTCATCGCCCAAGCCGCCGACCAGCGTGTCGTCGGCCGTCGTGCCACGCACGTTGTCGCTGCCTGCTGTGCCGGCGAACAGCATGGCCTTGATGGCCGCGATGTCCCACACCGTGCCGTCGTCGAAGCGCACCTGCTGCAGCCCGTTGTAGGGGTTGCCCGGGTTGTCGCTGTAGAAGAAGCCGTTGACCGTCACCTTGTCGGTGGTGCCGGCGATGCTCAGTTCCAGCGCGCCGTTGTTGCCGCCGAGGTAGTTGTCGTAGACCTGCTTGACTGTCACGTCGCCCGGCGCGACGCCGGCCTTGAACTGCAAGGCGTTGGTGCGCCCGGCCGTCGCGTCGTAGTTGTAGTAGAGCCGGTCCTGGCCGTCACCGCGGCCGAACAGGAAGGTGTTGTTGCCACCACCGGCGTTCAGCGTGTCGTTGCCGCTGCCGCCGTCCAGCACATCGGCATCGTTGCCGCCTTCCAGCGTGTCGTTGCCGTCGCCGCCCAGCAGCGTGTCGTTGCCGGCCTCGCCGTACAGCGCGTCGTTACCGGCGCCGCCGTCGAGCACGTCGTTGCCGGCCGCGCCGTTCAACGTGTCATCGCCCAGGCCCCCAACCAGCGTCTCGCCGGCCGTCGTGCCGCGGATGTTGTCGTTGCCCGTCGTCCCGGCGAACAGCATCGCCTTGATCGCCGCGATGTCCCACACCGTGCCGTCGTCGAAGCGCACTTGCTGCAGCCCGTTGTAGGGGTTGGCCGGGTTGTCGCTGTAGAAGAAGCCGTTGACCGTGACCTTGTCGGCGGTGCCGGCGATGCTCAGTTCCAGCGCGCCGTTGTTGCCGCCGAGGTAGTTGTCGTAGACCTGCTTGACCAGCACGTCGGCCGGCGCGACACCGGCCTTGAATTGCAGCGTGTTGGTGCGCCCGGCCGTCGCGTCGTAGTTGTAGTACAGCCGGTCCTGCCCATCCCCGCGGCCGAACAGGAAGGTGTTGTAGCCGCCACCGGCGTTCAGCGTGTCGTTGCCGCTGCCACCGTCCAGCACGTCTGCATCATTGCCGCCTTCCAGCGTGTCGTTGCCGTCGCCACCCAGCAGCGTGTCGTTGCCGGCCTCGCCGTACAGCGCGTCGTTACCGGCACCGCCGTCAAGCACATCGTTGCCCGCGGCGCCATTCAGGGTGTCGTCGCCCAGGCCGCCGACCAGCGTCTCGTCGCTCGTCGTACCGCGGATGTTGTCGCTGCCTGCCGTGCCGGCAAACAGCATCGCTTTGATCGCCGCGATGTCCCACACCGTGCCGTCGTCGAAGCGCACCTGCTGCAGGCCGTTGTAGGAATTGGCCGGGTTGTCGCCGTAGAAGAAGCCGTTGACCGTAACCTTGTCGGTGCTGCCGGCGATGCTCAGCTCCAGCGCGCCGTTGTTGCCGCCCAAGTAGTTGTCGTAGACCTGCTTGACCAGCACGTCGGCCGGCGCCACGCCGGCTTTGAACTGCAGCGTGTTGGTACGCCCGGCCGTCGCGTCGTAGTTGTAGTAGAGCCGGTCCTGGCCGTCGCCGCGCCCGAACAGGAAGGTGTTGTTGCCCGCGCCGGCGTTCAGCGTGTCGTTGCCTTCGCCGCCTTCCAGCAGGTCGGCTTCGCTGCCGCCTTCCAGTGTGTCGTTGCCCGCGCCGCCAAACAGCTTGTCGCTGCCGGCGTCGCCATACAACGCATCGTCGCCGACGCCACCGTAGATGACGTCGTCGCCGCCGCTGCCGCGCAGCGTGTCGTTGCCCGCCGCCCCATTCAGCAGATCCGCCGCCGCCGTGCCGTTGATCGAATCGTTGCCCGCCGTGCCGCCCATGCCCAGCATGAACAGCAGCTGCGAGATGTCCCAGGTCGTGCCGTCGGCGAAGCTGACGCGCTGCAGGCCGTTGTAGTCGCTGGCCGGCGTGCCGCCGTAGAGGAAGCCGTTGAAGGTGATCTTATCGCTGGTGCCGGCGATCGACAGCTGCAGCGCGACGTTGCCGCCCCATTGCGAATCGGCCACCCGCGCCACGCTCACCTCGGCCGGCGCGACGCCGGTCTTGAACTGCAGCGTGTTCAGCTTGCCCGGCGTGGCGTCGAAGTACGACAGCACCGTGTCCTGGCCATCGCCCTTGCCGAACAGGTACAGGTTGTTGCCCACGCCGCCGTCCAGCACGTCGACTCCGGCACCGCCGTCCAGCGTGTCGGCGCCGCCCAGCCCAGTCAGCGTGTCGCTACCGGCCTGGCCCTGCAGCGTGTCCGCGGCCACCGTGCCGCGCAAGGCGTCGTCGCCGCTCGTGCCCTTGAAGGCCTGGGCCAGGATGGCGGACAGGTCCCACACCGTGCCGTCGGCGAACTTGACCTGCTGCACCGGGTTGGACGGGTTGCGCGCGTCGTCGTCGAGGAAGAACGAGCGCACCTGCACGCTGTCGCTGCTGCCGGCGATGGCCAGTTCCAGCGCCACGTTGTCGCCGCGCTGCCCGTCGACGACACGCCGCGCGACGATGTCCGCCGGCGCGATGCCGGTGCCGAACTGCAGCGTGTTGAGCTTGTTCGGCGACGCGTCGTAGTAGGCGTCGACCCAGTCGGCACCGTCGCCCAGGTTGAAGACGTAGGTGTTGCCGGTGCCGCCCGGCGGGTCGTTCGCGACCAGGTGCACGGCGGGAATGGCGTCGGCCGACAGCAGCAGCCGGGGCTCGAGCGATTCGATGCGCCACTGCGTCGGTGTCGGCGCCGCCGGATTGGCCGCGCTGCTGCGCGGCAGCAGCGCCTGGATGGCCGACTTGCTGGCACCGGCGATGGGATCGATGCGGGCGCGCAGTTCCTTCGACGAACGACGCAGGGCGGCCATCGCGCGCGAGCGCGACACATGCTTCGACATAGCGGGATCTCCCTCAATCAACCCATCGATCGACCCCGCCGGTGGGCTGCCGGCAGTTGCACGTCGGCCGTCGAGCCGGTGCGGGTCAATATTTCTGACAGACATTCTGCCGTCGCAATACGTCACATTTGCGGCGCTAGCCCCCTCACTGTGGGGGGATATCGCCACGGGCAAACCCCGATGCGGCACCTGCGGAAAATTGGCAGCTGGCGGCCTGCGCTCAAAGCCCGCCGCGATCTGGGACAATGCCCACTCATGCGCCCACTCTCGCAGTTGCCGCAAGCGCGCCTGCCCGCCGAAGTGATGCTGCTGCCGCATGCCCCCGCCCTGACAACCCGCCGCCTGCTCTGGCCCGACGAAGCCGCCTGTGCGGCCTGGGCCGCCGGTTTGGCCGGCCGCGACGCGCTGCGCGACGCCTTCATCGAACTGCACGGCCCGCTCGGCGCCGGCAAGACGACCTTCGTGCGCCACCTGCTGCGCGCCCTGGGCGTGACCGGCCGCATCAAGAGCCCGACCTACGCCGTCGTCGAACCCCATGCAACACCGGCGCTGCCCGGGCTGGCGATCTCGCACTTCGACTTCTACCGCTTCGACGACCCGCGCGAATGGGCCGACGCCGGCTTTCGCGACATCTTCGCGCTGCCCGGGCTGAAGCTCGCCGAATGGCCGGAGAAGGCCGCCGCCGTGCTGCCGGCGGCCGACCTGCGCCTGGACATCGAGCCGCTGGACGGCGATGCGCGCCGCGTCACGGCCGAAGCCTTCACGCCGCGCGGCGTGGCGCTGCTGGCATGAAGCGCCGCACCGCGCTGCGGCGGATGGGCCGGCTGGTGCTGCTGCTCGGCACGCCGCAGATCGCCTTCGGTGCCGGCATCGTCGGCGTGCGCGTCTGGCCGGCCAGCGACTACACGCGGCTGACGATCGAGTCCGACGGCGCGCTGACCGCGCGCCACTTCATGACCGAGGCGCCGGACCGGCTCGTCGTCGACATCGACGGCCTCGAGCTCAACCCCCAGCTGCGCGAGATCGTCGGCAAGATTCGCCCCGAAGACCCGTACATCGCCGGCGTCCGCGTCGGCCAGTTCCAGACCCGCGTCGTGCGGCTGGTCATCGACCTGAAGCAGCCGGTGGCGCCGCAGCAGTTCACGCTGACGCCGGTGGCCGCCTACCAGCACCGGCTCGTCTTCGACCTGTACCCGACGCAGGCGCCGGACCCGCTGCTGACGCTGATCCGCGACAAGGAAGCCGCCGAGGCGCGCGCCGCCAAGTCGGTGCAGGACGCCCTGGGCGAGCTGATTGCGCGCATCGACAAGCCGGGCGCGCCGGTGTCGCCGCCGTCGGCGCCGCCCGTGGCAACCGCGCCAACCGCCCCACCCGCCCCGATACCGCCGTTGCACACGCCGGCTCCCGCGGCCGACGAGCCGCCGACGGACGCCGAACGGCGCCGCGTCGACCGCCTGGTCATCGTCGCCCTCGACCCCGGCCATGGCGGCGAAGACCCGGGCGCCGTCGGCCCCAGCGGCCTGCGCGAGAAAGACGTGGTGCTGGCCGTGGCGCTGCAGCTGCGCGACAGGCTCAACGCCGTGCCCGGCATGCGCGTAATGATGACGCGCGACGCCGACTTCTTCGTGCCGCTGCAGGAACGCGTGCGCAAGGCGCGGCGCGTGCAGGCCGACCTGTTCGTGTCGATCCACGCCGACGCCTTCTTCAAGCCCGAGGCGCGCGGCGCCAGCGTCTTCGCGCTGTCGACCAAAGGCGCGTCGAGCACGGCGGCACGCTGGATGGCCGAGCGCGAAAACGCGGCCGATCTGGTCGGCGGCGTCAACGTCGCCACGGTGAAGGACACGCAGGTGCTGCGCGCCATGCTCGACATGAGCACCACGGCGCAGATCAAGGACAGCCTGAAGCTCGGCAACGAGGTGCTCAGCCGCATCGGCCGCGTCGGCAAGCTGCACAAGGGCAGCGTCGAACAGGCCGGCTTCGCGGTGCTGAAGGCGCCTGACGTGCCGAGCATCCTGGTCGAGACCGCGTTCATCTCGAACCCCGAAGAAGAAGACAAGCTGCGCGACCCCGACTACCGGCAGCAGCTGGTCGAAGCGCTGGCGACGGGCATCCGCCGCTACTTCGCGAAGAACCCGCCGCTGGCGCGGCAGCGAACCCTGTGAGGTGCATCATGTACAAATTCATGGCCGGGCTGCTGGCCCTGGCTGCCTCGTTGACCTTCGCAGCCCCGGCCGCGGCACCCTGCCCGGCCGGCCTGCCCGCCGACACCCAATGCCTGAACGGCCAGGACGAAGCCGGCGCCTTCTACTGGATCGCCGTGCCGCCGCGCTGGAACCACGAGGTGCTGGTGATGCACTCGCACGGCGGCCCGGAGCTCGGCGCGCCAAAGGCCGAGCGCGGCGCCGAGGACCTGAAGCGGTGGCAGATCATGGTGCGCGCCGGCTATGCCTGGGCCGGCTCGACCTTCCACCAGGGCGGCGTGGCGGTGCGTGCCGCGGCCGAAGACACCGAACGCCTGCGCAAGATCGCCGTCGAACAGATCGGCAAGCCGAAGCTGACCCTGCTGCACGGCCAGAGCTGGGGCGCCAGCGTGGCTGCGGCCGGCGCGGACATGTTCCCGGCTTCGTACGACGCCGTGCTGCTGACCAGCGGCGTGCTCGGCGGCGGCACGCGCAGCTACGACTTCCGGCTCGACCTGCGCGTGCTGTGGCAAGCCGTCTGCGCGAACCACCCACGCGCCGACGAACCGGCCTACCCGCTGTGGCAGGGGCTGCCGCCCGACAGCACCCTGACGCGCGCCGAGCTGAACCGCCGCATCGACGAATGCACCGGCGTCGCCCGCCCCGCCGCCGAGCGCAGCACGGAGCAGCAGCGCCGGCTGAAGACCTTGCTCGACGCGGTGCATGTGCCCGAACGCTCGCTGGCCGGCCACCTGGCCTGGGGCACCTGGCACTTCCAGGACATCGTGTTCAAGCGCCTGGGCGGGCGCAACCCGTTCGGCAACATCGGCGCGCGTTATGGCGACGAAGCCCTGGACGCCAAGGCCGCGCGCTACCGCGCCGACCCGCAGGCCGTGGCCGCCTTCGGCGCCGACACCGACCCCACCGGCCGCTTCGCCGTACCGGTGCTCGCGCTGCATGCCATCGACGACCCGGTGGCCTTCGTCGAACTCGAATCGACCTTCGCCGACACCGTGGCGCGCGCCGGCAACGCGGCGCGGCTGGTGCAGGCCTTCACGGCCGACAACGAACACAGCTATCTCAGCGACGTGCAATACGTCGCCGCGGTGCAGGCCTTGCTGGCCTGGGTGCTGCGCGGCGACAAGCCGACGCCGGCGAGCATCGCCGAGCGTTGCACCGCGCTGGAGCCGGCCTGGGGCGCGGCCTGCCGCTACCGGCCGGCCTACCGCCCGGCGCCGCTGGACAGCCGCGTCTCGGCGCGCGAGCGTTGATCGGCGCGCCGCGCCTTCCAGGCGCCGAACAGGATCAGCAGGCCCGGGATCAGGATCATCGCCCAGACGATGTGGCTCAGGTGCGCCTTGACCCACGGGATGTTGCCGAACAGGTAGCCGGCCATGGTGATGCTGCCGACCCACAGCGCGCCACCGCTGACGTCGAAGAGCGTGAACTTGCGGCGTGTCATCTGCGCCACGCCGGCGACGAAGGGCGCGAAGGTGCGCACGAAGGGCATGAAGCGCCCGGCGATCAGCGTGAAGCCGCCGTACTTTTCATAGAACGCATGGGTGCGGTCGAAGGCCCGCTTGTTGAAGAAGCGCGACTGCTCCCACTTGAACACCCGCGGCCCGATGTGCCGGCCGATGGTGTAGTTGGCCTGGTTGCCCAGCACCGCGGCCGCCAGCAGCAGCAGCAGCGTCAGCGGCAGGCTCATCAAACCCAGCCCGCACAGCGCGCCGACCACGAACAGCAGCGAGTCGCCGGGCAGGAATGGCATGACGACGACGCCGGTCTCGACGAAGATGATCCCGAACAGCAGCGCGTAGACCCAGGCACCGTAGATCTGCACGAACTGCGTCAGGTGCGCATCGACATGCAGGATGAAGTCGAGAAGCGAGGCAACGATTTCCATGGCTATCGATTATCCGGCGCGCACGCTATGCTGCCGGGCTGATGGAGGCGACACTGGAGATCGAGACGGCCGTGCAGCGCGAATTGCTGCAGGTGGCGCTGCGCAATTCAGGCCGCAGCGTCGCCTTGCTGGTGGTTGCGGTGGTCTTCTTTACCTGGCTCGGCTGGCAGCACGGCCATGTCGAAGCGGCCTTGTTCACCGCGGTGCTGGGCGCTGCGGTTTCGGTCTGGCGCTGGCAGATCACGCGCCGCCATGCCGACACGCACGGACTCGGCTCGGAGCAGATTGCGCGCATCGTGCGCCAGCTCGAAGGCAACGCGGTCGCGGTGGGGCTGATGTGGATCGTCGTCACGGTGGCCATCTATCCGTCGCTGGGCGGCACCATGGCCACGGTCTACGTCGTCTGCATCTGTGGCTCGGTCGCGACAGCGGCCTTCTTCATGTCGATGGCCGGGCGCTCGTTTCTGTGGCTCACGGCCATGCAGCTCGGCTCGCTGGCCGCGGTGAGCCTGTTCGTCGAGCGGGCCTTCTCGGTGCCGCTGGCGGTGCTGGCGGTGATTTTCGGCGTGACGATGCTGCGTGCCACGCGCGAGTTCCGCGACACCGCGATGCAGTCCACGCGGCACAGCCTGGAGGCCGACGCCGCCAACGCGTCGCTGCAGCGCGCCAAGGAGGCGGCAGACGCCGCCAATGTCGCGAAGTCGCAGTTCCTGGCCACGATGAGCCACGAGATCCGCACGCCGATGAACGGCGTGCTCGGCGCGCTGGACCTGCTGCGCACCACGTCGCTCGACCTGCGCCAGCGCCGCCTGGTCAAGACCGCGGCAGCGTCGGGCGAGTCGCTGATGGACATCCTCAACGACGTGCTCGACCACTCCAAGATCGAAGCCGGCAAGCTGACGCTGGCGGCCACGCCGATCTCGCTGCACTCGGTGGCCGGCTCGGCGGCGGCGCTGTTCCGCGCCAATGCCGAGAGCCGCGGCCTGACGGTGTCGCTGCAGATCGGCGCCGGCGTCGCCGATGCGGTGGTCTGCGACGCGCCGCGGCTCAAGCAGGTGCTGCTGAACCTGGTCGGCAACGGCGTCAAGTTCACCGAGCGCGGCGGCGTTGCCGTGCGCCTGACCGCGCTGCCCGCACCCGATGGCCAGTGCCGCGTGCGCTTCGAGGTCGAGGACACCGGCATCGGCATCCCGGACGAAGCGCTGGCCCAGGTCTTCCAGCCCTTTCACCAGGTCGACGGCACGCGCAGCCGGCTGCGCGGCGGCACCGGCCTCGGCCTGGCGATCAGCCAGCGCATCATCGAAGCCATGGGCGGTCGCATCGAGGTGGAAAGCCATCTCGGCAGGGGCTCGCGCTTCGAGTTCACGCTGGCGCTGCCGCGCGCCCAGGTCGGCCTGCCGCCGCCACCGCCCGATTCCGGCTTTGCCACGCTCGAAACCACCGGCCCGCTGTCGGGCGTGGTGCTGCTGGTCGAAGACAACACGGTCAACCGCATGATCGGCGTCGAGATGCTGAAGTCCTTCGGCGTCGAGGTCGCCGAAGCCGAGCACGGCGCGCAGGCGCTGGCCATGCTGGACAAGCAACGCTTCGACCTGGTGCTGATGGACATCCAGATGCCGGTGCTGGACGGTTACGCGGCCACCCAGCAGGTGCGTGAACGCGAGTCGCGGCTGCGCCTGCCGCGGGTGCCGATCGTCGCGCTCACCGCCAACGCCTTCGACGAAGACGCCGCGCAGTCGCTGGCCGCGGGCATGGACGCGCACCTGGCCAAGCCCTACACGCGCGAGCAGCTGCGCGAGCTGCTGCTGCAGTGGCTTTGAACGCTGCCTTCAAGACCAAGACCTTCACCGCAGAGGTGCTGAGGACGCAGAGGTTTCGCAGAGGAAGCCCTGTCTTCTCTGCGCTTCCTCCGCGTCCTCAGCCCCTCTGCGGTGAAGGCTGTTCGGGTTGAACTAGCCGTCTCGCCGGTCGCCGACGCTGCCGCGGCGTTCGGTGCCGCCGGCGCGGCGGTCGGCGCCGACGCGGCGGTCGCCCCAGGCGTTTTCCAGCTCCATGCGCTTGATCTCCTCGACCGCGCCTTCTTCGGCGCCGCCGGCCTTGCGCGCCTGGGCCCGCGCCAGTCGCTCCATCAGGCGCAGGTCGCGGTCGGTGAGCTTCATCGCGGCTTCGGCCCACAGGTCGACGATGGCCTGCAGCGTCTCCAGCCGCACCGGCGAAGCCAGCCGCTGCGCCTGCAGCGCCGCCAGCGTGCCGCGCAGGCGTGGGTCGACCTCGCGCACGGCACGGTCGATCGCGGCTTCACCGGCGCCGTCGTCGACGACCACGTCGACCAGCTGGCGGTTGAACAGCTCTTCGGCGCCGTACAGGCGGCCGGACAGGATCATCTCGTTGGCCACCGCGAAGCCGGCCTTGCGGATCGTGAAGTCCCAGGCACCCATGCCCGGGAACAGGTTGAACAGCACCTCGGGAAAGCCGGCCTGCGCGCTGCGCTCGAAGATGACCTTGTGGAAGGGCAGCACCGACTCGAGCCCGCCGCCGAGCGTGTCGCCTTGCACCAGCACCGTCGTGTAGATGCCCAGCCCGGCGGCGTTTTCCATCCACCAGACCAGGTCCACGCAGAGGTGGCCGTAGAGCTTGACCGACTCGATGTCGCCGGCACGGACCAGCAGCACGAACAGCGCCAGGTCGCCGCCGAAGTTGAACACGCGCGGCACGTCCGAGGTCATGACGAAGTGGCGCACCAGGCCGGGGTTGGCGGCGATGTCCGACAGCATGGTGCGCAGCTCGCTCATCGCCGCCAGGCTGTAGCACTGGATCGGCTTGACGCAGGTGCGCACGCGCAGCATGCGCAGGTCCGAGCTCCATTCGAGCCGGATCGTCTTGTACGGGCGCCCCAACAGCGCCGCCACGCCGCCGCCGCGGTCGGGCGCATTCATTTGCTCATATCGCTTCGATGATGCGGGTGAAGTGGTGGAAGTTGACGCCCACCGATTCGATGATCGCGGCACGCGCAGCGCCGTCGTGCACCTGGTTCAGGATCTTGCGCAGATCGGCCATGTGCTGCGCGTCCATCGTCGAGTGCGAGGCGATGAACGAGACACCGTGGTCACCATCGAGCAGCAGCGATTCGCGGATCGCGGACGCGAACGGCCCGCCGTAGACCGACGCGATGACCTCCAGCGCATACAGCATGCCCAAAGCGCTGCACGGGTGCCGGCGGTCGGCCGCCCAGTAGTTGTAGCCGTTCAGCGCCAGCGTGTACGGCCCCGGCGAATGGCCGTGCGTGTCGCTGGGCGGCACGCCGACGGCTTCGAGGTCGTTCTGCACCCAGACCTCATGGCCCCGCTCTTCGTGCATGTGCTCGTAGAGGAAGTAGCGCACCGGGCTGAACGTGTCGTCCAGGCGGCTGGCCGCGGCCGCGCAGACCGGGTTGAAGTGCCAGACCACGTGGTACAGCTCGAGCAGCAAGGCGCGGTAACGCTCCACCGTCATGCCATCCGCGACCGCGGCGACGACGACCGGATGGGTCTCGAAGCCACGACGGTCTTCGTCCGTGCGGGTCACGAGTTCGGCAAAAAAAGGCAGCATCAAGAATCTCCAGGGACACCATCCCCAACTTCGCAGTCTTGACCTGATTCTGGGGCCTGATCTGCCGCCTTGCCACCGCAATGTCCGACAGGCCCGCTCCTACAATCAAGTTCATGAATGCCGTGTTGTTGCCGCGCCGCGCGATCCGCGAATTGCCCGACGAACTGGTCAGCCAGATCGCCGCCGGCGAGGTCGTCGAACGGCCGGCCTCGGTGGTGCGCGAACTCGTCGACAACGCGCTCGACGCCGGCGCGCACCAGATCACCGTGCGGCTGGCCGCCGGCGGCGTGCGCGGCATCGTCGTGGAAGACGACGGCGGCGGCATCCCCGCCGACGAACTGCCGCTGGCGCTGAAGCGCCACGCCACCAGCAAGATCGGCTCGCTCGCTGACCTGGAGTCGGTGGCGACGATGGGCTTTCGCGGCGAGGCGCTGGCCGCCATCGCGTCGGTCGCGGAGCTGGCCATTGCCAGCCGCACGGCGGGCGCTGCGCACGCGTCGCGGCTGGACGCACGCAGCGGCGAGCTGCAGCCGGCGGCGCGCGCCATCGGCACCACGGTCGAAGTGCATGAACTCTTCTTCAGCACGCCGGCGCGGCGCAAGTTCCTGAAGTCCGACGCCACCGAACTGGCGCACGCACTCGACGCGGTGCGCCGCCACGCGCTGGCGCGGCCCGACGTGGCTTTCGCCGTCTGGCACGACGGCCGGCTCGTCGCGCAGTGGCGTGCCGCCGCCGACGAAGCGCGGCTGGCCGACGTGCTGGGCCGCGACTTCATCGCCGCCAGCCGGGTGCTCAACGCCAGCGCCGGGCCGCTGCAGCTGCACGGCCGCGCCGGCCAGCCCGAAGCGGCGCGCACGCGCGCCGACCTGCAATACCTGTTCGTCAACGGCCGCTTCGTGCGCGACCGCCTGATCGCCCACGCGGTGCGCAGCGCGTATGAAGACCAGCTGCACGGCAGCAAGCAGCCGGCCTATGCGCTGTTCATGCAGATCCGCCCCGACCTGGTGGACGTGAACGTGCACCCGACGAAGATCGAGGTGCGCTTCCGCGACGGGCGCGCGGTGCACCAGGCGGTGCGCCACGCCGTCGAAGAAGCGCTGGCCGCCACGCGCGCAGCGGTCGTCGCGCTGCCGGCGGCTGCACCCGCGCCGGCGCCGGCCTGGCAGCCGGCGCTGCCGCTCGAAGCACGCGAGCCGGCACCGCGCTGGCCCGCCGAAGCGCCGCGCACCACGCCGCAAGGCAGCGGTGGCCTGGCGGCCTGGACGGCGCTGCGCGAGCCGGCGCCGCTGCCCACCGCGCTGGCGCCCCAACTGCCGACCCCGCTCTCGACCCCACTGCCCGCGGCCTTGCACACGCCGCTGCCGGTGGCGCCGCCGGCCGCACACCCGCTGGGCCGCGCCGTCGCGCAGATCGGCGGCGCCTACGTGCTGGCCGAGAACGAGCAGGGCCTGGTCGTCGTGGACATGCATGCGGCACACGAACGCATCGTTTATGAACGCCTGAAGCAGGCCGCGGACAGCACGCGTTCGCTGCCTTCCCAGCCTTTGCTGATACCGGTGAGCTTCGCCGCCACGGCCGCCGAGATCGCCTGTGCCGAAGCCGAAACCGAAGCCTTGCAGGCGCTCGGGCTGGATGTCGGCGTGCTGTCCGCTGCCACGCTGGTGGTGCGCAGCCGGCCCGCCGCCCTGCCCGACGCCGACCTGGCCGAGCTGACGCGGTCGGTGCTGGCCGAGCTGGCCGCAGTCGGCGCCAGCCGCGCGGTGCAGCGCGCACGCGACGAGATCCTGGCCACCATGGCCTGCCACGCCGCGGTGCGTGCGAACCGGCACTTGACGGTCGACGAGATGAACGCGCTGCTGCGCGACATGGAAAACACCGAGCGCTCCGACACCTGCAACCACGGCCGACCCACCTGGCGCCAGGTGACGCTCAAGGAACTGGACGCACTGTTCCTGCGCGGGCGCTAAAGCCGGCGCGCCTCAGCGCCTCAGCGCCTCAGCATTGGCTCGTGATCGCGGCGCCGGGGTCGGCCACGGCCGCGTGCCGGGCCCCGGCTGCGGGCAACGGCAGCAGCAGTGCGATGGCCAGCGAGGCGGCCACGAGCGCGATCGACAGCGTCAGGTTGGAAAGTTTCATGGCGGGCAGCAATTCGTTCGACGACAACACTAAGCATGCCGCGTGCCAGCCGCCGCACAAGGCCGGAGCGACGAAGCGCCGCCCGGGCGGCATGAAACGCCGTCTTCAGCGTTGCCCTACGAGTGGATGTAGCTTTCCAGCTGCGCGATCGTGACCTCGTGGTCGGCGATGATGTCGTCCATGATGTCGCGGATGGAAATCATGCCGAGCACGGTGTCACCGTCCATCACCGGCAGGTGGCGGATGCGCTTTTCGCTCATCAGCGCCATGCACTGGCGCGTGCGGCTGCTCGGCGCGACGCTGATGACGTTGCGCGTCATGATTTCCGAGACCAGCATCTCCTTCGAGCTGCGGCCTTGCAGCGCCACCTTGCGCGTGTAGTCGCGTTCGGACAGGATGCCGACCAGCTTGCCGTGGTCCATGACCATCAGCGCGCCCACCTCGTACTGGGCCAGCAGCTGCAGCGCGGTGAACACGGTTTCGTCCGGGCGCACATGCCACAGCGTGCCCTCGCGGGATCCGAGCAATTGAGAGACAGGTTTCATCGCTGATCCTCCTTGCGCTGATGGCTTGAGCCTACACAAACCTCGCGCGGGCGCAAGGGGGCCCGGTCTCGGTGTTACCACCGGGTACCTTCGATCGGGCCGGCGCGGCGCCGTGATCCAATCGGGGCCATGGCCGACTCTCCCAAGCCCGCAGCCGCCGACGGCGTGCGCGTCTCCAAGCTGATGACCGAACGCGGCCTGGCCTCGCGCCGCGAAGCCGACGCCTGGATCGAAGCCGGCTGGGTGCGCGTCAACGGCCAGGTGGCCGTGCTCGGCCAGCGCGCAGCGCCCGACGCGGTGATCGACATCGAAGCCCGCGCCAAGGTCCAGCAGGCGCAGCGCGTGACGGTGCTGCTGCACAAGCCCATCGGCTACGTCAGCGGCCAGGCCGAAGACGGCTACGAGCCGGCCTCGGTGCTGGTGACGCCGGCCAACCGCTGGAAGGCCGACCCGGCGCGCATCGACTTCCACCCCGGCCAGCTGCGCGGGCTGGCGCCGGCTGGCCGGCTGGACATCGACTCCACCGGCCTGCTCGTGCTGACGCAGGACGGCCGCATCGCCAAGCTGCTGATCGGCGACGAGACCCGGGTCGAGAAGGAATACCTGGTGCGCGTGCAGCACCTGCGCCCCGGCCCGCTGCCCGACAGCGAACTGCAGCGCCTGCGCCACGGCCTCGAACTCGACGGCCGCGTGCTGCGCCCGGCGCGCGTCAGCTGGCAGAACGAAGAGCAGCTGCGCGTTGTGCTGCGCGAGGGCCGCAAACGCCAGATCCGCCGCATGTGCGAACAGGTCGGGCTGAAGGTGCTGGGCCTGAAGCGCGTGCGCATCGGCAGCGTCTCGCTCGGGCCGCTGCCGCCGGGGCAGTGGCGGTACCTGGGCGAGAACGAGCGCTTCATCTAGGGCACACCGGGCCTTCGTTTGAAACCAGCCGACGCCAAGAACGCCGCAGCCGCCCGCTCGAACCTCGCCGCCTGGCTGCGCGCCTTGCGGCCGGCGCCGGTGGCCGTTGACGCCCGCGAGCGGCTGCGTGTCGTGCTCGGCGCGACGCTGGGCATCGGGGTCACGGCGCTGCTGTGCCATGCCTTCGGCGGCGCCGCGGCCTGGCTGGTGGCGCCCATCGGCGCCAGCGCCGTGCTGGTGTTCGGCGTGCCGGCCAGCCCGCTGGCGCAGCCCTGGGCCGTGGTTGGCGGCAACACCTTGTCGGCGCTGGTCGGCATTGCCTGCGTGCACGCGATCAAACGGCCCGAGCTGGCCGCGGCGGTCGCCGTTGGGGCGGCCATCGCGTTGATGTTCGCAGCGCGCTGCCTGCACCCACCGGGCGGTGCGGTGGCACTGCTGGTGGCGCTGGGTGGTGTGACGGACCCCGGCTTCGCGCTGTACCCGGTGCTCATCAATTCATTGCTGCTGGCCAGCGCCGGCATGGCCTACAACAACGCCACGCGGCGGCCCTACCCACACCGCCAGCTGGCGCCGGCGCTGGCCGCTGCGCGCGACGACGAAGCGGCCGCGGTGGATGCCGACCTGGACCGCGTCATCGCCCGCTACAACCAGGTGCTGGACATCAGCCGCGACGATCTGAAGGCCTTGCTCGCCGACACCCAGCTGCGTGCTTACCAACGCAAGCTGGCCGACATCCGCTGCGGCGACATCATGTCGCGCCAGCTCGTCACCGTGAGCCACGGCACGCCGCTGGCAACGGCGCGGGCGCTGTTCGGCCAGCACCGCATCAAGGCCTTGCCGGTGGTCGACGCGGCCGGCGGCATCGTCGGCATCGTGACGCCGGCCGACTTCACGCGCCCCGGCGCCGAGCAGGCCGAGACGGTCGGCCCGATCATGACGCGCCAAGTGCGCGTGGCCAGCGTCGACCGCCACCTGGCCGACCTGATCCCCTTGTTCGGCAGCACCGGCCACCACCACATCCCCATCGTCAGCCCCGGCGGGCGGCTGGTCGGCATCATCACGCAGTCGGACGTGGTCGCCGCCCTGTGCCGGCCGGCGAGCTGAGAGCGAGAATGCAGACACTGGAGAAACCACCCATGCGCAACACACTCGCCGCCCTGAGCCTGGGCCTGGCCCTGCTCGCCCCCGCCCTGGCCGACCCTGCCGCCGACCACCGCGCGCAGCGCGCCGAAGAGCGCCAGCGCCAGCAGATCTACAAGGCCTGGTTCCCCGATCTCGCCACCGCGCGCAAGGCCGCCATCACGCTGCACGGGCAGCTGCTCGAAACCGAGTACGAACGCGGCTGGCAGATCTTCGAGCTCGATGGCGAGGCCATCGCGCTGCTGCAGCGCTTCGGCTACCGCATCGAGCCGGCGACCGACTTCATCGCCCGGCGCAACGCCTTCCTCGACGCCATCGACAAGGCCGCGGCCGCCAAGGGCCGTGACGTCGGTATCGAGTCGATCCCCGGCTTCGCCTGCTACGAGACGGTCGAAGAGACCTTCGCCGCGGCGCAAGCCATGGCCAGCAGCCGGCCCGACCTGGCGACCTGGTCCGACGTCGGCAACTCGTGGCAGAAGAGCGTCAACAAGGGCGGCTACGACATGGGGGTGCTGAAGCTGACGAACAGCGCAACAAACAGCGCCGTCGGCGGCAGCAAGCCCAAGCTCTTCATCACCAGCGCGATCCATGCGCGCGAATACGTCACGGCACCGCTGTCGCTGGCCTTCGCGCGCTGGCTGTTCGACGGCTACGGCACGAATGCCGACGCCACCTGGCTGCTCGACCACCACGAGATCCACCTGCTGCTGCAGACCAACCCCGACGGCCGCAAGAAGGCCGAAAGCGGCCTGTCGTGGCGCAAGAACACCGACACCGCCTACTGCGGCGTGCGCAGCAACAACCGCGGCGCCGATCTGAACCGCAACTTCAGCTTCAGCTGGAACAGCACCAACGGCCAGGGTTCGAGCGGCAACGAATGCAGCGAAACCTACCGCGGGCCCAGCGCTTCCAGCGAACCCGAGACGCAGGCCGTCGAAGGCTACATCCGCAGCCTGTGGCCCGACCGCCGCGGCCCGAACACCACCGACCCAGCCCCGGCCGACACCAGCGGCATGCACGTCGACCTGCACAGCTACAGCCAGCTCGTGCTCTGGCCCTGGGGCAACACTACCGCGCCGGCGCCGAACGGCACGGCGCTGCAGACGCTGGGCCGGCGTTTGGCGTTCTTCAACAACTACACGCCCGAACAGTCGATCGGCCTGTACCCGACCGACGGCACCAGCGACGGCCCGAGCTACGGTGAACTCGGCGTGCCGGCCTTCACCATCGAGATGGGCACCACCTTCTTCCAGGACTGCAGCAGCTACGAAAGCACGATCAAGCCGGCCAACCTGGCGGCGCTGATCTACGCCGCGCGGGTGGTGCGGGCGCCGTACCAGCTGCCGGCCGGCCCCGACGTGACGGCCTTGACGCTGGGCGCCAACAACGTCGACGCCGGCACGCCGGTGGCGCTGAACGCCGCCATCACCGACACCCGCTTCAACCAGAGCAACGGCACCGAGCCGGTGCAGACGGTGGCCGCGGCCGAGGCCTACATCGACGTGCCGCCATGGGCCCCCGGCGCGACGCCGATCCCGCTGGCGCCGGCCGACGGCTCTTTCAACAGCGCCACCGAAAACGCCGTCGCGACGCTGTCCACCGCCGGCCTGGCCAGTGGCCGGCACACGGTGTTCGTGCGCGGCTTCGTCGCCAGCGGCCAGCCGGGGCCGGTGTCGGCCGTGTTCCTCGACATCGGTGGCACGCCGCCGCCGGCGATCACGCTGGCGCTGACCGGCACCCGCGTGAAGCTGCTCAGCTGGAACGTCGACCTGGCCTGGGCGAATGCGGTCGGCGCCAACGTCGACATCTACCTGAACGATGCGCTGCTGGTGGCCACCACCAACGACGGCGCCTATCGCGACACGCGTGGCCGCGGCACCTGGCGCTACAAGGTCTGCCAGAGCGGCTCCGCCACCACCTGCTCGCCGGAGCAGAGCATCACCTTCTGACGCGTGCCGCACACGCTCGCGGCGCTGGCCCTGGCATTGCTGCTGGGGCTGCAGCCCGTCACCACCGACGTCTACCTGCCGGCGCTGCCGATGCTCACGCGCGCGCTCGGCGCGACGATGGGCGCGGCCCAGCTGACGATGTCGGCGCTGATGCTGGCCTTCGGCGTGGCGCAGCTGTTCTGGGGCCCGGTGGCCGACCGCGTCGGCCGCCGGCCAGTGCTGCTGTGGGGCTTGTCGCTGTACACGCTGGCCAGCGTCGGCGCGGCGCTGGCGGCGAGCATCGAACTGCTGATCGTCTGGCGCGCCGTGCAGGGCGCCTGCCTGGCAGCGGCCGTCGTCGTCGCCCGCGCCATCGTGCGCGACCTGTACGAGCCGCACGACGGCGCGCGGGTGATGGCGCTGGCGCTGTCGGGGCTGGGCGTGATCGCCATTGCCGGGCCGGCGCTCGGCGGCGGGATTGCCGCGGCCTTCGGCTGGCGCGCGACGCTGGCGCTGGTGGCCGCCTGCGGCGCCGCCACACTCGCCTTCGTCGCCTGGCGGCTGCCCGAGACGCTGCGGCAGAAGAACCCGCGCGCCACCGCGCTGGCGCCGCTGCTGGCCGCCTGGTGGCAGATCGCGCGCCACCGCACTTTCGTCGCCTGGACGCTGCTCACCGCCAGCACCTACGGCGGCCTGTTCACGATGCTGGCCGGCTCGTCCTTCGTCTACATGGACATGCTCGGCCTGTCGGCTGGCGCCTACGGTCTGGCGATGGGCAGCGGCTCGGTCAGCTACCTGGCTTCGACCTTCGTCTGCCGGCGCTGGATCTTCCGCCACGGCATGGCCGGCGCGGTGCAGCGCGGCGCGCTGTTCACGCTGGCCGGCGGCGTGCTGATGGCCGGCCTGGCGCTGGCCGGCGTGAAGTCGGTCTGGGCGGTGTTGCTGCCGCAATGGCTGTACTGCTTCGGCCATGGCATCCACCAGCCGTGCAGCCAGGCCGGCGCTGTCGGGCCGTTTCCGCGCGCGGCCGGCGTGGCGTCGGCGCTGGCCGGCTTCGTGCTCGCGCTGACTGCGTTCTTCATTGGCCGCTGGCTCGGCCACGCGCTGGCCGACGAGGTGCTGCCGTTCGCGCTCGGCGTGGGCTTCTGGGCCCTGCTGACCAGCACCATCGCCTGGACGCTGGTGCAGCGGCTGCCAGGATGAAGCTACGCGCCATCTGCCTGGCCGGGCCGACCGCTTCGGGCAAAACGGCCGCGGCGCTGGCCTTCGCGGCCGAGCACCCGGTCGAGATCGTCAGCGTCGACTCGGCCCTGGTCTACCGCGGCCTGGACATCGGCAGCGCCAAGCCGACGGCCGCCGAGCGCGCCGCGGTGCCGCACCACTTGATCGACATCCTGGACCCGGCCGAAGCCTATTCGGCCGCGCGTTTCGTCGCCGACGCGAACCGGCTCATCGCCGAGATCACGGCGCGCGGCCGGCTGCCGCTGCTGGTGGGTGGAACCATGCTGTACTTCAAGGCGCTGCGCGAAGGGCTGGACGCGATGCCGGCCGCCGACGCCGGCGTGCGCGCCGCGCTGGATGCCCGCGCGGCCAGCGAAGGCTGGCCGGCGCTGCATGCCGAGCTGGCGCGCGTGGACCCCACCACCGCCGCGCGGCTGGCGCCGAACGACGCCCAGCGCATCCAGCGCGCGCTCGAAGTCTGGCAGCTCACGGGCCGGCCGCTGTCGGCCTGGCATGGCGCGCCGCGGCTCGCCGCCGACGACCTGCCGCTGCTGGCGCTGGAGCCGGCCTCGCGCGCCTGGCTGCATGCGCGCATTGCCGAGCGCTTCGACGCCATGCTGGCGGCCGGCTTCGTCGACGAGGTGCGTGCGCTGCGGGCCCGCGGCGACCTGCAGCCGGGCCTGCCGTCGATGCGCTGCGTCGGCTACCGCCAGGCCTGGGCCGCGCTCGACGCCGGCGACCTGGCGCCGCTGCGCGACACCGGCATCGCGGCAACGCGGCAGCTGGCCAAACGCCAGCTCACCTGGCTGCGTTCGATGCTGCCGCGCACCGTGATCGCCGGCGACGCAGACGACGCGCTGCCGCAAGCGCTGCAGGCCTTGCGCGCGCTCACATCGGCGGCGTGAAGCCGTTGCGCCCGGCGATGGCGCGCAGCGCCGTCGGCTTGCCGTCGCGCAGTTGCGCCGTCACCAGCACCTTCGCGCCGGGCACCAGCAGCGTGCGGTCGCCGGGCTTGAAGGTCACCACCGGCGCGTCGGCCGGCACCAGCACGGTCTTCTCGCCGTCCTTGTAGCGCAGCTTGATCGACCGGCCCTGCGGCACGGCGGCGAGGTCGGCAACGGTGGCGTTGGTCATCATGCTGCCGGGCTGCAGGTCCCACGGATAGTGGCCTTCGTTGCTGCCGCGCGCGGCTTCGGGGAAGACCAGCACTTCCAGCGCGCGCAGGCTGCCGTCGGCTGCCGGCAGCGAGGCCACGCCGACGAAGCTGTTCGGCTGGATGGACGCCAGCTCGACCGGCACGACCTCGCTGACGGCGAAGTTGTCGGCCAGCGCGAGCTGGATGACTTCGCCGCTGCGTTCCTTCACCACCAAAGTCGTACCGTCGAAGGATTGGACGCTGCCGCGCAGGCGCTGCGTCGGGTTCGGTTGCTGAGCCTGGGCCGCCAGGCCAAAGACCAGGACCAGGGCGGCAATGGCGAAACGCTTCATGGCGTGCTCCTTGTCGATGCGCCGGTTGTACCGCGAACCGCGATGCACGAAGCGCCCAGCATGTTTGAGGGGCCGCTTGCGGCCCGTTGCGGGCGCTCCATCGTGGCGTGCGCGTGCTTGCACCGTGCCCAGGGGCCGGCGGCCCGGGCGTGCGTTCTCCGGCCCACGCTCGCGGGCAACTACCGCGGCGCGGCACCCGCAACGCATCAACACCCGGTTCGCGCACCACCCTGCGGGCGACCGCGAATGGGGCCTGCGCCCGCACGCCCAAGCCGCCGACCCCGCCCAGCGCGCGGCGTTCGGGCAGGCACGCCACCCGTGGTGCTTGCAGGGCGGTGGTGGTGCCTGCGGGCGCAGGCCCCATTCGCGGTCGCCAAGGCGGTGCCGCGCCAACCCGGGCGTTGATGGGTTGCTGCTGGCACGCCGCAGTTCATCTCCGCGAGCGTGGGCCGGAGACCGCGGGCACCGCCGGCGACCTGCCGCCACGGAGGTGGCGTGCGTATGCCTCGGACGCGAATACCGGACACCGGACTTCCGCAACGGGCCGCAAGCAGACCCAAGCACCACGCGTTCCGCTTCAGCCCTGCGGCCCACACGCCGGCGCTGTCCGCCGGCCGACTCAGGCATCATGGCCATCCCGATGCTGCAGATCGATGGTCTTTGCAAATCCTTCGGCGAGACCCGCGTCTTCAGCAGCGTCTCGCTCGCGCTCGCGCGGGGTGAATTCGTCGCGCTGCTCGGTGAGTCGGGCGTCGGCAAGTCGACGCTGCTGAACTGCATCGGCGGGCTCGAGCAGGCCGATGCCGGCCGCGTGATCGTCGGCGGCAGCGACCTCGCCACGCTGAACGAAGGCGGCCGTGCACGCCTGCGCCGCGCCCAACTCGGTTTCGTGTTCCAGGCCTTCCATGTGCTGCCGCACCTGAGCGTGGCCGAGAACGTCGCGCTGCCCTTGCTGCTGCTGAACCGGCCCGACCCGGCGCGCGTGGCCGGCCTGCTCGACGCCGTCGGCCTGGCTGGCCTGGGCGGGCGTTTCCCGGCGCAGCTGTCGGGCGGCCAGCTGCAGCGCGTGGCCATCGCCCGCTCGGTGGTACATGCGCCGGGGCTGATCCTGGCCGACGAGCCGACCGGCAACCTCGACCCCGACACCGCGGCGCGCGTGCTCGGCGTGCTGCTGGCCCAGGTGCGCGATGCCGGCGCGGCCTGCCTGCTGGTGACGCACTCGGCCGCCGCCGCGGCGCGCGCCGACCGAGTGTTGCGACTCACCGCCGGCGGCATCGTCGCCGAATGAACCGGCGCCTCTTCACCAGCCTGCTGGCGCGCGAATGGCGGCACCACCCGTGGCGGCACGGCGTGGCCTTGCTCGCGGTCGCATTGGGCGTGGCGCTGGCGTATTCGGTGCACCTGATCAACAACTCGGCGCTGGCCGAGTTCTCGGCCGCCGTGCGCTCGGCCAACGGCGAGCCCGACCTGAGCCTGCGCGGCCAGCGTGAAGGCTTCGACGACGCGCTGTACGAGCGCGTCGCCGCCGATCCCGCGGTGGCGCTGGCCAGCCCGGTGGTGGAGATCGACACCTACGCGCCCGGCCGCGACGGCCAGCGCGTCCCCTTGCGCGTGCTCGGCATCGACGCATTGCAGATCGCACCGCTGGCGCCGACGCTGCTGCCACAGCCGGCCGGCGCCGAAGACCGGCTCGCCTTCCTCGACCCCGACCGCGTGTTCCTGAACCCGGCCGCGCGCGACAAGACCGGCGCTGCCGACGGCCAGCCGCTGGCCTTGCAGTCGGGCCCGGCCTGGCAACCGCTGCGGGTGGCCGGCAGCGTCAGCGCGGGCGGGCCGCCGCTGGTGGTGATGGACATCGCCGGCGCGCAAACGCACTTCGGCTTCGCCGGGCGGCTGTCGCGCATCGACCTGCGGCTGCGCCCGGGCAGCGACCGCGACGCGCTGATCGCGCGGCTGGCCTTGCCGGGCGACGTGACGGCGCTGCCGGCCGACGACGCCGAGCAGCGCGTCTCGAACCTGTCGCGCGCTTACCGCGTGAACCTGACGGTGCTGGCGCTGGTGGCGCTGTTCGTCGGCGCCTTCCTGGTCTTCTCGGTGGTCTCGCTGTCGGTGGCGCAGCGCACGCCGAGCTTCGCGCTGCTCGGCGTGCTGGGGCTGACGGCGCAGGAGCGGCGCGGCCTGGTGCTGGCCGAATGCGCACTGCTCGGCGCATCGGGCAGCACCATCGGGCTGGTGCTGGGCAGCGGCCTCGCCGCGGCGGCGCTGCAGTGGCTGGCGGGTGACCTGGGTGGCGGCTACTTCCCGGGCATTGCGCCGGCGCTGCAGTTCGGCGCGGCCGGCGCCATCGGCTTCGCGGCATTGGGCACGGCTTCGGCGCTGGTGGGTGGCTGGTGGCCCGCGCTGCAGGCCGAGCGGCTGTCGCCGGCGCTGGCCTTGAAGGGGCTGGGCAACCCGCAAGCGCTGGCACCGCCGGCCTGGCCCGGACTCGTGCTGCTGGGCGCCGGCGCAGCCCTGGCGTTCGCGCCGCCGCTCGGTGGTCTGCCGCTGGCGGCCTATGGCTCGGTGGCGGCGCTGTTGTTCGGCGGCGTGGCACTGGTGCCGGCAGCCGTGCATGCGCTGCTCGCCGGCGTGCGCACGCCGCGTTCGGCACTGGCGCTGCTGGCCTTGCAGCGCGCACGCTTCCAGCGCGCCACGGCCACCGCGGCAGTGGCCGGCGTGGTGGCCAGCCTGGCCTTGTCGGTGGCGCTGACGGTGATGGTGACGAGCTTCCGCCACGGCGTCTCGAACTGGCTCGACAGCATGCTGCCCGCCGACCTGTACGCGCGAAGCGCCGGCAGCAGCGGCGCCGCGCAACAGGCCTGGCTCGACGCCAGCTTCGTGCAGGCGGCGGCGCGACTGCCCGGCGTGCAGCGCGTGCAGGCCTCGCGCTCGCGGCCGCTGCAACTGGCGGCCGGGCAACCGGCGGTGACCTTGATCGCGCGGCCGCTCGAGCGTCCGGCCGAAACCTTGCCGCTGGTCGAAGCGCCACGGCCGCCGGCGCCCGGCGAGCTGGGCGTCTACGTCAGCGAAGCGATGGTCTCGCTGTACGGCGCGCCGCTCGGCAGCGTCATCCCGCTGCCGCTGGACGGCCGCCGCGTGCCGGCGCGTGTGCTCGGCGTCTGGCGCGACTACGCGCGCCAGTTCGGCGCCATCGCGATGGCCGACACCGACTACCGCCGCCTGACCGGCGACACCCGCATCAACGACCTGGCACTGTGGTTGACCCCCGACGCGAAGATGGCCGATGTGCAAGCCGCCTTGCGCGCGCTGCTGCCGGACCCGGCCCTGCTCGACTTCGCCGCCACCGGCGAGCTGCGCGTGCTGTCGCTGCGCATCTTTGACCGCAGCTTCGCCGTCACCTACTACCTCCAGGCGGTGGCGATCACGATCGGCCTGGTCGGCATCGCGGCCAGCCTGTCGGCGCAGGTGCTGGCGCGGCGCAAGGAGTTCGGGCTGCTGGCGCATCTGGGCCTGACGCGCGGCCAGATCATCGCCGTCGTCGCCGGCGAAGGCGCGGCGTGGATGGCGGCGGGCGCGCTGATCGGCCTGGTGCTGGGCATCGCGGTCAGCATGGTGCTGGTGTTCGTCGTCAACCCGCAGAGCTTTCATTGGACGATGCAGCTCGTGCTGCCGTGGCAAAGGCTGGCGCTGCTGTGCGCCGCGGTGCTGGCCGCCGGCATCGCGACGGCAGCGTTCAGCGCGCGCAGCGCCGCCGGGCGCTCGGCGGTGTTGTCGGTGAAGGAGGACTGGTGAAGCGGCGCGCGCTGCTGCTGTCGCTGCTGGCGGCTTCGGCGCAGGCCGACGTGCGCCGCGGCCGCGCACTGGCCTTCCCGCGTGACCACGGCGCCCATACCGATACGCGCACCGAGTGGTGGTACGCCACCGGCTGGCTGGGCAGCGAAGCCGAGCCGCGCTATGGCTTCCAGCTCACCTTCTTCCGCAGCCGCACCGGCTTGGCTGATGGCTCCGCCAGCCGCTTCGCAGCGCGGCAGCTGCTGTTCGCGCATGCCGCCGTCACCGACCTCGGCGCGCAGCGCCATCCGCATGCGCAGCGCATCGCGCGCTGGTCGGGCGAAGGCGCGTCGGCTCTGGCCGATGCCGCGAACAACGACACCGGCGTACGCCTGGCCGGCTGGTCGCTACAGCGCGGCGGCGCCGGCTACCGCGCGCAGCTGCCGACCGACGACTTCGCCATCGACCTGGCCTTGACGCCGACGCAGCCGCTGCTGCTGCAAGGCGAAGCCGGCTTCTCGCGCAAGGGCCCGGACGAACACCAGGCCAGCCATTACTACAGCGAGCCGCAGCTCGCGGTGCAGGGCGCCGTGACGCTCGGCGGCCGGCGCATCGAAGCCAGCGGCCGGGCCTGGCTGGATCACGAATGGAGCGACGAGATCCTGCACGCCGACGCGGTCGGCTGGGACTGGATCGGCATCAACCTGTTCGACGGCAGCGCCCTCACCGCCTTCCGGCTACGCCGCGCGGACGGCTCGGCGCTGTGGGCCGGCGGCAGCTTTCGTGCGGCCGGACAGGCGTCGACCTCGTTCGCGCCCACCGACGTGCGCTTCACGGCCGGCCGCAGCTGGCGCAGCCCGGCGACGCAGGCGCTGTACCCGGTGCAGTGGCAGGTCGAAACCCCCGCCGGCCGCTTCGAAGTGCGCGCCTTGATGGACGCACAGGAACTCGACAGCCGCGGCAGCACCGGCGCGATCTACTGGGAAGGCCTGGCCGAGCTGCGCAACACGCAAGGCACGCGCGTCGGGCTCGGCTACCTGGAGATGACGGGCTACAACACGCGTCTGAAGATCGGCTAGGAACCGGCTCTTGGTGGGTCTGAAGTCGCGAAGCCCGCCGGGTATTGCAGCCGGTACCAGTCCTTCACCTGCTCGTGGTCCAGGCCGAAGAACTCGCGCGAGCGCGGCACGCCGATGAAGCCGCAGGCCAGCACCGCGGCCACCAGCCCGAAGGCCGTGTAGACCGAGTTCAGCTGCCAGTGCAGCAGCGCGATGCCGGCCAGCGCCGGGCCGATCGCACCCGCAACCTGGGTGCTCATCATGTTGACGGCGTTGATGCGCACCCGGAACTCCTGCGGGATCGCCAGCGCACGGTGCGTCGCGCCGACCAGCGACATGGCCGTGTTGGCGAAGCCGGCGCCGACGAAGCCGAGCACCAGCAGCAGCGGCGTCTGCGTCCAGCCGACGAAGGCCAGCAACAGCCCTTCGGCCGCCGCCGCGCCGACGCGCACGCGGTAGCGCCCGAAGCGCTGCACCAGCCGGTCCGACGCACCCAGGCTGCCCAGCAGCATGCCGGCCGACAAGCCGGCCTCGCAGGCACCGAGCCAGGCGCCCGACAAGCCCAGCGCCTGAACCTTCAGCGGCACGAACAGCGTGAACGCGGGGCCGACGAAGATCCAGACGGCGAAGTTGACGAACGTCCAGCCGCGCTCCAGCGGAACGGCCCACTTGGCCACCAGGCCGGCGCGCAGGTCGAACCACCAGCGCGCCAGGCCGCCGCCACCGGCGGGCTGTGTGTGGTGCAGCGCCATCGGGATGCGCCGCGCCGCCAGCGCGGCCGCGGCCAGCAGCGCAAAGTGCAGCCACAGCGCACTGGCCGTGCCGGCGCCCGCCAGCACGCCGCCGCCGAGCGCCGGCCCGAGCAGGCGGCCGATCGAAGCGGCCGTCTTGCGCAGGCGCAGCGCGTCCGGCAAGGCCGCGGCCGGCACCAGCTCCGGCGTGATGCTGGCGGACGCCGCCGCGACGAAGGTATTCGCTACGACCGACACCAGCCCCGCGGCAATCATCAGGCCCAGCTCGTAGCGGCCCGTGCCGGCGAGCACTGCGAACAGGCCGGCGGCTGCAGCCAGCGCCGCCGTGCCGGCCAGCAGCTGGGTCCGTTTGGCCAGGCGTTCGCCCAGCGGCGCGAGCAGCGGGAACGACAGGAAGGTCGCCACGGCGACCACCACGCCGTAGCTGGCCAGATCGCGCGCGCCGCCCTGCTGCGCGATCCACCACGGAATCGCGACGTAGCCCACCATCTGCGCCAGGATCGTCAGCCCGTCGCTGACGAGCAGTCCGCGCAAAGCCGCGTCAACGCCGGCCCAACGGGCCCGTGCGACTACCAGCATTCCTTTGGAAAAGCGAAGCGCTCAGACCGGCCCGGCGGCCTGGTTGTCGCCCACCGACGGCCCGATCTTGCGCAGCCGCAGCGGGTCGACCGGCGCTGCGCGCACGCAGTTGCCGCCCGACTGGCGCGCCGCCTGCACGGCGGCTTCGGCGTCGTCGATCACGGCCGCCAGCGTCTGGTGCGCCGGGCGCAGCGCGGCCACGCCGACGCTGACCGTCACACGCAGCGACTGCGGCTCGTTCGGGATGTCCAGCGTCTCGATGCGTTCGCGGATGCGCTCGGCGACGTCGAGCGCGCCGATCGGGTCGGCCTGCGCCAGCCAGACGGCCAGCTGCGAGCCGCCGAAACGCGCCAGCGCATCGGCGCCGCGCAAGGTGGGTTCGGTGTGGCGGGCCAGCGCGCGCAAGACGGCGTCGCCGGCGGCGCTGCCGCGCGATTCGACCAGGCGGTGGAAACGGTCGACGTCGACCAGCAGCAGCGCGGCGCCGCTGCCGTAGCGGCGCGCGCGCGCCCATTCGCGTTCGGCCAGCGCCAGGAAGTGGCCGCGGTTGGCAATGCCGGTCAGCGTGTCCAGGGTATCCAGCCGCGCCAGCTGCAGGCGGCTGCGTTCGAGCTGGCGCGCCAGCTTCAGCAGCATCACGGCCAGCGGCAGCACGACCAGGCCGATGGCGATGGCCGCGGCCAGCGGCGCCGCCAGCCGGCCGCTGCCGGAAAGCAACTCGGCCAGGCCCCAGGCCAGCACCGCGGTGGCGGCAACCAGCAGCACGCCGGCCGCAGTGGCCAGGGCCAGGCTGCGCATGCGGCGCGGGGCCGGCAGCTCGGAGGGGGTGGCGGTCGTCATCAAAGGCAGGCTCGAAACCTCTATTCGACCACAACCGCCGGCAACTTGAGTGCCCCGAATGAGGGGACCGTGATGCAGCCGACAGAAGGCGTCAATCGACTTCGAGCGCCGGCCGGTAGGCCTCGGACGGCACCACGCGCCAGCGCCCGAAAAGCACGGCCAGCAGCAGCGCTGCGGCACCGGTGGCCAGCACCACGCCCCAGGCGCTGGCCCAGGCGCCGTCGAAGGCGCCGAACAGGCTGGCGCGGAAGGCCTTGACCACCCAGGTCAGCGGCAGCCACGGGTGCAAGGCCTGGAACCAGGGCCCGGTCAGCTCGATCGGCAGCACGGCGCCGGCCGACGACACCTGCACGATCAGCAGCAGGATCGCGAACACCTTGCCGAGGTCGCCGAACAGGTGCACCAGCGCGAAGATCAGGCACAGGAACACCAGCGACGTGGCCACCAGCGTGGCCGCGAACGGCAGCAGCCCGGGCACCTGCACCTTCAGCACGCCGATCAGCATCACCAGCATCAGCAGCGACTGGCCGACGGCGATCAGCGCCGGGAAGGCCAGCCGCCCGAAGACCGCCGCCGCGCGCGGCCCGGCCGCCAGGTCCGCCGGCAGGCGGCGGAAGTGGAACAGAAAGCCGGTCATCACGGCGCCGACCCACAGCGCCAGCGGCACGAAGTTCGGTGCGAAGCCGCTGCCGTCGTTGGCCACCGGCGCCACCACTTCCAGCACCGGCTGCACCGAATGCGCCAGGCCGGCCGGTGTGCCTTCGGGCGACGGCGGCCCGGCCGGCAGCGAGGCCATCAGCAGGTGCAGCGCCGCGGCCAGTTCGGCACCGGCATCGTCGAGCCGCACCAGGCCGTCGAGCAGCCGCGTGCTGCCGTCCTGCAGGCGGCGCACGCCGTCGGCCAGACCGGCGGCGCCGGTGGCGGCGTCGGCAGCGCCGGCGGCGAAGCTGTCCAGCCGGGCGTCTTCGGGCAGCCGCGCGCTGAGCTGGCCGATCGCGGTGCCCTGGCGCAGCACGCCGTCGCTGAGCACGTCGACACCGTCGACGAAACGCTGCGTGCCTTCGGCCAGTTTGCCCTGCGCGCTGCGTGCCGCGTCCAGGCCGTGGCGCAGCTTCTCGGCGCCGTTTTGCAGCGCGCCGGCCGATTCCGCAATGCGGTCACCGATGAAGGGCAGTTCGATCGATTCGGCCTTGAAGCTGGCGGCGCCGTCACGCAGGGCCAGCGCACCGGCTTCCAGCTGTTGCAGGCCGCCGCCGAGTTCGGCCTGGCCGCGCAGCAGCGTGCGCCCACCCTGGCGCAGCGCCTGCAGGTCGCGCTCGGGTGCGGCGCGCGCATCGAGCGCACGCAGGCCGCTGCCGAGCTGGCGCAGACCGCTGCCGAGCTGCGTCGCGCCGTCGGCCAGCGCCGCGGTGCCGACCTGCAGGCGCTGGCTGGCATCGCGCGCGCCGGCCAGGCCGGTGTTCAGCGTCTTGGCGCCTTCGCGCGCCTGGTGCACGGCGCTGGCGGCGCTGCTGGCGCCTTGCACCAGGCGGTCGACGCCGGTGCGCAGGCTGACCAGGTCGCGCTTGGAGCCGGCCGCGGTATCGAACACCAGCGCCCAGCGGCGTTCGTTCAGCGTCTCGTTGACGCGGTGCGCCAGTTCCGGCGCGAAGCGCTTGGCGAAGCCGGCCGCGGCGTAGTTGTTGCCTTCGGATACGTAGAGGATCAGCCGTCCGGCGCCGGGCTGGGTGCCAAGCACCGCCTGGCGGCTGAAGTCCGGCGGCAGCAGCACCGCGAACGCGAGTTCACCGTCGCGCACCGCACGGCGTGCGGCGTCGGGGTCCTGGAAGTCGCGGTAGCCGAAGGTGCCCTGGGTGCGCAAGGTGCGCAGCACCTCGGTGCCGAGGTTCACGTCCTGGCTGCCGTAGCGCAGGCCGGTGTCCTGGTTCACCAGCGCCACCGGCAGCTGCGCGGTGCGCGCGTTCGGATCCCAGACGCTGGACAGCACGATCAGCGCATACAGCGCCGGCACCAGCATCGAGCCCGCCATCGCCCAGGCGAGCTTGGGGTAGCGGCGCAGCAGGGCCAGGTCGCGCGCGGCAACGGCGCGCAGGTGGGCGAAGAAGGCGGTGGGCATCGGCCGGGTCGATGTTGCCACGGGATCGGCCGCGAGGCCGTCACGCGTCTGTGCAAGGCCGGTCCCTACACTTGCGGGCATGGCAACCCTTCCTTCCGCCCTGCCGACCGCTGCGGCGCCGGCTTCCGACCCGCCGGACGCCGTGCGCCGCGTGCGCTCGCTCAGCGGCCTGCTGCCCTTCGTGCGGCCGTACCGCGGCCGCATCGCGGCGGCCGTGGTCTTCCTGGTGCTGGCCGCCGTCAGCACCTTGGTGTTCCCGGTCGCCCTGAAGACGCTGATCGACCAGGGCCTGATTGCCACCGACCCCGGCCAGCGCGTGATGGCGCTGCGAGAGCATTTCCTCGCGCTGTTTGCCGTCGGTGCGGCGCTGGGCGTGTTTTCGGCGGCGCGCTTCTACACCGTCAGCTGGCTCGGCGAGCGCATCACGGCCGACCTGCGCAATGCCGTCTACGCACACGTCGTGCGCCAAAGCCCGGCCTTCTTCGAGACCACGCAGACCGGCGAGGTGCTGAGCCGGCTGACCACCGACACGACGCTGGTGCAGACCGTCGTCGGCTCCAGCCTGAGCATGGGCCTGCGCAACGCGGTGATGGGCATCGGCGCGCTGATCGCGCTGATCTTCACCAACCCGTACGTGATGACGCAGGTGCTCGGCATCCTGGTCGTCGTGGTGCTGCCGAGCCTGTACTTCGGCCGCCGCGTGCGCAAGCTCAGCCGCGCCAGCCAGGACCGCGTGGCCGATTCCAGCGCCATCGCCGCCGAGGTGCTGAACGCCGTCCCCGTGGTGCAGAGCTACGTGCAGGAAGGGCGCGAGGCGGACCGTTTCGGCCGCGCCACCGAAAGCGCGTTCGAGACCGCGAAGAAGCGTTCGCGGGTGCGCGCGCTGCTGATCGCCTTCATGATGAGCGCCACCTTCGGCGCCATGCTCTGGGGCCTGTACCAGGGCACGCAGGCGGTGATCGCCGGCAAGATCAGCGCCGGCCACCTCGGGCAGACCGTCGTCTACGTGATCATCTTCGTCGGCGCGGTGGCGGTGCTGTCCGAGGTCTACGGCGACCTGCTGCGCGCTGCCGGCGCCACCGAGCGGCTGATGGAGCTGCTGGCCGCGCGCTCGCCGGTGGCGGAACCGGCCCACCCGCTGGCGCTGCCGGCTGCCGCCGGTGGCTCGGCGCTGCGCCTCGAAGGTGTGACCTTCCACTATCCGTCGCGGCCCAAGCAGGCTTCGCTGGCCGACTTCTCGCTGGACGTGCAGCCCGGCGAGACGGTGGCCCTGGTCGGCCCCAGCGGCGCTGGCAAGAGCACGGTGTTCCAGCTGTTGCTGCGCTTTTACGACGTGCATGCCGGGCGTGTGCTGCTCGACGGCGTGGCCGTCGACCAGGTGGCGCTGGCGACGCTGCGCCAGCGCATCGGCATCGTGCCGCAGGACAGCACGATCTTCTCGGCCAGCGCACTGGAAAACATCCGCTACGGCCGCCCCGAGGCCAGCGACGACGAGGTCATGGCCGCCGCCAAGGCCGCCTTCGCGCACGACTTCATCAGCGCGCTGCCGGAGGGCTATGCCACCTTCCTGGGCGAACGCGGCGTGCGCATCTCGGGCGGCCAGCGCCAGCGCATCAGCATCGCCCGCGCGATGCTGAAGAACCCGCCGCTGCTGCTGCTGGACGAAGCGACCAGCGCGCTCGACGCCGAAAGCGAACGCATGGTGCAGGCTGCGCTGGAAGTGGCGATGAAGGACCGCACCACGCTCGTCATCGCGCACCGCCTGGCCACCGTGCTGCGCGCCGACCGCATCGTCGTGATGGACGGCGGACGCATCGTCGAGACCGGCACGCACGCCGAGCTGGTGGCGCGCGGCGGCTTGTATGCGCGGCTGGCGGCGATGCAGTTCGACCTGGAGCCGCCGGCCGGCGCCGCGGGATAATCCACGACCATGACGCGACCCATCCGCTCCCAGTACGAAGACTTCATGCGCCACGTGCAGACGACGGGCACGCCCAAGTCCGACCGCACCGGCACCGGCACGAAGAGCATCTTCGGCCACCAGATGCGCTTCGACCTGGCCGACGGCTTCCCGCTGGTCACGACGAAGAAGGTGCACCTGAAAAGCATCATCCTCGAACTGCTGTGGTTCCTGCGCGGCGACGGCAACGCGAAGTGGCTGCAGGAACGCGGCGTGACGATCTGGGACGAATGGGCTGCGCCCGACGGCGACCTGGGGCCGGTGTACGGCGTGCAGTGGCGCTCGTGGCCCACCCCGACAGGCCCGATCGACCAGATCGCCGAGGTGGTGAAGCAGCTGAAGGGCAACCCCGATTCGCGCCGCATCATCGTCAGCGCCTGGAACGTGGGCGAGTTGTCGAAGATGGCGCTGATGCCTTGCCACGCGTTGTTCCAGTTCTACGTCTCGCCGGAAACGGGTGAAAGCGGTCGACGCAAGCTCTCGTGTCAGCTGTACCAGCGCAGCGCCGACATCTTCCTCGGCGTGCCCTTCAACATCGCCAGCTATGCGCTGCTGACGATGATGGTCGCGCAGCAATGCGACTTCGACCTCGGCGACTTCGTCTGGACGGGCGGCGACTGCCACCTCTACAACGACCATCTCGAGCAAACCGCGCTCCAGCTCTCGCGCGCCCCCTTCGCGTACCCGACGATGCAGATCCGGCGTCGGCCGGACAGCATCTTCGACTACGAGTACGAAGACTTCGAATTGCTCGACTACCAATGCCATCCGCACATTCCGGCACGGGTATCGAAGTGAGTCCGGCGGCGCTTCCGTCGATGTTCGTCGCATCGTCCAGCGAAGGGCTGGGCGTCGCCAACGACATCCAGGAGCTGCTCGAGCACGACTGCCATGCGACGGTGTGGAACCAGGGCGTGTTCGCGCCCAGCGATACGGTGCTGCGCCAGTTAACGCAGGCGCTGCACGGCTTCGAATTCGCGCTGTTCGTGTTCACGCCCGACGATCGGCTGCACCTGCGCGGCGAGGCGGTGCACGTCGTGCGCGACAACGTCGTGTTCGAGATGGGCTTGTTCATCGGGGCGCTTGGCGCCGAGCGTTGCTTGCACATCGCCCCGCGCGGGGCAGCGACACTGCACCTGCCGAGCGATCTGCTCGGTGTGCTGGCCCTGGACTACCCGACCGACCGACCCGACGGCAATCGCCTGGCCGCCTTGGGCCCGGCTTGCAACAAGCTGCGGCGGGTTCTGCGCGAGCACAGAGCCGTGGCGCGCGAAGCAGTCACCGCAGCCACCGGCAACGAACCGCTGGCCCGCTACCGCGCCGCCTGGAACACGCCACCGCTGGACGAGGATCGCGCGCTGCTGCGCGCCGGCGTCGTGCTCGATCCACACGACGAGACGTTTCCGCATGCCGCCATGCGGCGGGTGTTCAGCTTCCTGGAATCGCTGTCCGATGCCGTGGTCGCCGGCGCCATCCCCGAAGCCGAAGCACGCAGCGAGTTCGGACCGGCCCTGTTGTCGTTCTGGCCACACGCCGCCGTGCTGCTGGCGCCGCCCAATCACGCCGAAGAGTTCTGGGTTCCGCTGCCGCGGATCGCCGAGTTGTATGCACGCTGGCATTGATGCAATGAGCACGACACCATCCCGGCCCCGCGTGGCACTGATCGCCGCCGTGGCGCGCAACGGCGTCATCGGGCACGCCAACCAGCTGCTGTGGCGGCTGCCCGAAGACCTGCAGTTCTTCCGCCGCACGACCAGCGGGCACCCGGTGATCATGGGCCGGCACACCTGGGAGTCGCTGCCCGCGCGGTTTCGCCCGCTGCCCGGGCGGCGCAACATCGTCGTCACGCGCAACGCCGCCTGGTCTGCCGATGGCGCCGAGGTCGCGGCCTCGCCCGAAGCGGCGCTGGCCTTGGTGCAAGGCGGCCCGCGGGCCTTCGTCATCGGCGGCGCCAAGCTCTATGACGCCACGCTGCCTTTGGCCGACGAACTGCTGCTGACCGAGATCGACCGCGACTTCGTCGGCGACATCAAGTTTCCACGCGTCGATCGCACAGTCTTCACCGAAGTCTCGCGCGAGCGGCACCATGCCGCGCCGCCGAACGACTTCGACTTCGCCTTCGTCACCTACCGCAAGAATTCCTGAGGAGACCCCCACCATGTCAGGCCACGGCTTCCACGTCCACGGACCGCACGACCACGAACTCGAACACGCCGCGCAGCATGCCGACAAAGACAGCTTCGCCGGCATCATCGCCGTCGTGACGGCCATCCTGGCCACCATCGGCGCGCTGTTCTCGTACATGGGTGGCGCCACGCAGGCCAACGCCGGGCTCTACAAGAACAACGCCGCGATCAAGAAGACCGAAGCGTCGAACCAGTGGAACTTCTACCAGGCCAAGAGCAGCAAGCAGAACCTGGCCGAGCTGGCCATGGCGCTGGTGCCTGAAGACCGCAAGGCCGGCTACGCCAAGGAAGTCGAGCGCTACAAGGGCGAGAAGGCCGAGATCAAGCTCGCCGCCGACAAGCTGGAAGCCGAGTCCAAGGACTGGGACCTGCAGTCCGACGCGCAGATGCACGTGCACCACCGCTGGGCCCAGGCGACCACGGCCTTGCAGATCTCCATCGCGCTGGCCGCCATCGCGCTGCTGACCAAGCGCAAGTGGCTCGAATGGGGCATGTTCGGCGTGGCGGCCATCGGCATCGCGCTGGGCGCGGCGGCCGCCATGCACGTCTGACGGGCCGCTGCCACACGGGCCGCTACCGTCCGGCAGCGTTCGTCGGCGCACAGACGCCGGCCGCGGGCACGCGCACCGTGGGCTATCCCAGGCCTACCGGTAGCTGCCATGTCCATGAACGTCCAACAGGCGCCTGCAACGCCGGGCACGCGCCGCGCCGGCGCGCCGCATCTGCCGGCGCAGGCACTGAAGCCGGCGCTCGACGGCGACATCGGCAGCCCGCCGAGCGACCACGACTTCATCATGATGCACGCCGTCTACCGCGCCAGCGGCGGCATCGCGCGCGCTGACGAACTGGCCGGCTCGCTGGAGGAGCACGCCTGCGGCGACTTCGTCGGCCTGGCCCGGCTCATCGTCTCGCGCCAGATCTTCAGCTTCCAGTGGCACGACAGCTTCTGGGTGCCGATGTTCCAGTTCGACCGGCGCAGCCTGCATGTCAAGGCCGGGCCGCGCCAGGTGCTGCACGAGCTGACGACGGTGTTCGACGGCTGGACGCTGGCCACCTGGTTTGCCCAGCCCAACGGCTGGCTGAAGGAACACAGGCCGATCGACCTGCTCGACTCGAAGCTGGCAGCCGTCGTCGAGGCCGCGCGCGCCGACCGCTTCATCGCCGCCGGCTGGTAGATCAGGCGACGAGACGTCCTCGTTCGGCGGCCTGCGTGCGTTGGCGAACAGAGCGCCGGCGCGACACGGCCTACCGTGCGGCAGCACAATCTGCACGGAGGCTGCCGCCATGAGCTACCAGAGCATCAACCCCTACACCGGCCAGCTCGACCAGAGCTTCGACGAGATGAGCGGCCCGCAGCTCGACGCGGCGCTGGCCACCGCCGATGCCTGCTTCCGCAGCTGGCGCCACACCGGCTTTGCCGAGCGCGCCGCGGTGGCCACGAAGGCGGCCGCGCTGCTGCGCGCACGCATCGACGAATTCGCGCGGCCGATGACGCTGGAGATGGGCAAGCGCATCGACGAAGCGCGCGGCGAGGTACAGCTCAGCGCCGACATCATCGACTACTACGCCCAGCACGCGGCGGCCTTCCTGGCACCCGAGGCGCTGGAGCCGGGCTCCGGCCAGGCGCATCTGGAAAGCAGCCCCTTCGGCGTGCTCTTCGGCGTGCAGCCGTGGAACTTTCCGTACTACCAGCTGGCGCGCTTTGCGGCGCCGAACCTGATGGCCGGCAACGTCGTGATGGTCAAGCATGCCGGCTGCGTGCCGCGCTGCGCCATGGCCTTCGAAGCGCTGTGGCGCGAGGCCGGCGCGCCCGACGGCGCCTACACGAACCTGATGATCTCGCACGCCCAGGTCAACCGCGTCATCGACGACCCGCGCATCAAGGGCGTGGCGCTGACCGGCAGCACCGAAGCCGGCCGCGTGGTGGCTGCGCGCGCCGGGCAGAACCTGAAGAAGTCGACGATGGAGCTCGGCGGCAACGACGCCTTCATCGTGCTCGAAGACGCCGACCTGGCGAAGACGGTGAAGTGGGCCATCTGGGCGAAGATGAACAACATGGGCCAGTGCTGCGTCGCGGCCAAGCGCTTCATCGTCGTCGACGCAGTGGCGGACCGTTTCCTCGACAAGTTCCAGACCGCGCTGTCGATGTTCAAGCCCGGCGACCCGATGGACCCGGCAACGACGCTGGCGCCGCTGTCCAGCGAAGAAGCGCTGCTGAAGCTGCTCGATCAGGTCGAGCGCGCGGTGGCCAAAGGCGCCACATTGCTGCTGGGCGGCCAGCGCGTAGACCGGCCGGGCTGGTTCATGCAGCCGACGATCCTGGCCGACATCAAGCCGCACAACCCGGCCTTCCGCGAAGAGCTGTTCGGCCCGGTGGCGCTGTTCTTCCGCGTCAAGGACGAAGACGCCGCGGTGGCGCTGGCCAACGATTCCGACTTCGGCCTCGGCGGCTCGGTGTTCACGCAGGACGCGGCGCGCGGCGCGCGCGTGGCCAGCCGCATCGACACCGGCATGGTCTTCGTCAACCACCCGACCTGGACCCAGGCCGACCTGCCCTTCGGCGGCATCGGCCAATCCGGCTACGGCCGCGAGCTGTCGCACCTGGGCATCCAGGAGTTCGTGAACCGCAAACTGGTTCGCGTGGCCTCGATCGACGCAGCGGCTTGAAGCCGAAGGGAAACGACATGACACGTCAAATGCAAGCCGCCGTGGTCGAGCAGTTCGGCCGCCCGCTGATGCTGCAGGAGTGGGACATCCCGACGCCGGGCGCCGGGCAGATCCTCGTCAAGACCGAGGCCTGCGGCGTCTGCCACACCGACCTGCACGCTGCGCGCGGCGACTGGCCGGTGAAGCCGGCCCTGCCCTTCATCCCCGGCCACGAAGGCATCGGACTGGTCGCAGCCGTCGGCGCCGGCGTGCGCGGCGTGAAGGAAGGCGACCGGGTCGGCGTGCCCTGGCTGTTTTCGGCCTGCGGCCATTGCGAACATTGCCTGGCGGCCTGGGAAACCGTCTGCGGCGAAGCGCAGTTCGGCGGCTACACGCGCAACGGCGGCTTTGCGCAGTACATCATCGCCGACCCGAGCTACGTCGCGCGCATCCCGGCCGGACTGGCCCCGCGCGATGCCGCGCCCATCATCTGCGCCGGCGTCACCAGCTACAAGGGCATCAAGGAAACCCGGGCCCGGCCCGGCGAGTGGATCGTCATCTCCGGCGTCGGCGGCCTCGGCCACCTGGCGGTGCAATACGCCAAGGTCATGGGGCTGCAGGTCTGCGCCGTCGACATCGACGACGGCAAGCTCGCCCACGCCACGCGGCTGGGCGCCGAAGCCGTGGTCAACGCGTCGACCGGCGATGCCGCTGCCGCGGTGCACAAGGCCACCGGCGGCGGCGCGCATGGCGTGCTGATCACGGCGCCATCGCTCGGCGCATTCAAGCAAGGCGTGGCGATGACGCGCAAGCGCGGCACCTGCGTGCTGGTCGGGCTGCCGCCGGGTGAGTTCCCGACGCCGCTGTTCGACGTGGTCGCCAAATGCATCACCATCCGCGGCTCCTTCGTCGGCACGCGCCGCGACATGGCCGAAGCACTCGCCTTCGCCGCCGACGACGAGGTGCGCGCCGACATCGAACTGCAGCCGCTGTCGGCCATCAACAGCGTCTTCGAACGGCTGGCGCATGGCGAGGTGCCGTCGCGCGTGGTCATCGACTTTTCCGACGGCGCAGCAGACGTGCGATGAGGAGCATGCCGGCGTTGCCCTAAGCTCCACGACTTCGTTTCCCACGGAAGGGGTGGGCCATGACGACGGCCGCCGCGCCCGCCGACCCATCGCTCATGCCGGCCGCCGACGTGGCGGCCGCGCTCGGTACCGATCTCCAGCACGGCCTGTCGGCGCAGACTGCGGCGCAAAGGCTGGCGCGCGACGGCCCCAACGCGCTGCGCGCCGCGGCGCGCGTGCCGGCCTGGCGCCGCGCATTGCGGCAGTTGCGCGACCCGCTGGTGGCGCTGCTGCTGGCCGCCGCGGCCGTGGCGCTGGCGGCCTGGGCCGTCGAAGGCCGGCACGGCTGGCCGCTGGATGCGATCGTCATCGCGCTGGTCATCGTGCTGAATGCCGTGCTCGGCCATCTGCAGGAAGCGAAGGCCGAGAACGCGGTCGCGGCACTGGCGCGCATGACGGCGGCGACGGCTTCGGTCGTGCGCGACGGCCAGCTGCAGCGCGTGCCGAGTGCCGGGCTGGTGCGCGGCGACCTGCTCGTGCTCGGCGAAGGCGACGCCGTCGGCGCCGATGCACGGCTGCTGCGGGCCGCGGCGCTGCACGTTCAGGAAGCGTCGCTCACCGGCGAGAGCGAGGCCGTGCTGAAGAACGCGGCCGCGCTGACCCAAGCGGTGCCGCTGGCCGAACGCCTGTGCATGGTTTTCAAAGGCACGGCCGTGGCCCAGGGCAGCGGTCGGGCCGTCGTCACCGCCACCGGCATGGCCACCGAGATCGGCGCCATCGCGACGATGCTGGACGCCACGCTGCAGGCGCCGACGCCACTGGAAAGGGAGGTGGCGCAGATCGGCCGGCGCCTGGGCATCGCGGCGCTGATCATCGCCGCCGTCGTCGTCGCGACCTTGCTGCTGGTGGCCGAGCGGCACAGCGCCGGCGACGTCATCGCGGCGCTGCTGCTCGGCGTGTCACTGGCCGTCGCCGCCGTGCCCGAGGGGCTGCCGGCGATTCTGTCGGTGGTGCTGGCGCTGGGCGTGCAGCGCATGGCGCGGCGCCACGCCGTCGTGAAGACGCTGTCGTCGGTGGAGACGCTCGGCTCGGCCTCGGTCATCGCATCGGACAAGACCGGCACGCTGACACGCGCCGAGATGACCATCGTGCGCGTGATCACGGCGTCGGGCGCCAGCCACGTCACCGGCGCCGGCTATGCGCCGCACGGGCGCGTCGAGCACCAGGGCGCGGCGTTGGGGCCCGGGCCGCTGCGCGACGAGCACCTGGCGGTTCTCGGCGGCGGCAGCCTGGCCGGCAACGCGGCACTGCGCCAGGCTGACGATGGCGAGTGGCTGATCCACGGCGACCCCACCGAAGCCGCCTTCCTGGTGGCCGAACGCAAGCTCGGCGTACCCGACGCGCACGAGCGGCGCCGCCAGCGCTTCACGCGGCTGGCCGAGCTGCCGTTCACGTCGGAACGCAAGATGATGTCGACCATCGAGGCCGACCACGAACACGCCGACGAGCCGGTGCTGATCGCCAAGGGCGCGCCGGACGTGCTGCTCGAACGCTGCACGCGTGCCCGCATCGGCCTCGAAACCATCGCGCTCGACGCGGCGCTGCGCGCGAAGATCGGGGCCGACGTGGCGACGCTGTCCGACGCCGCCTTGCGCACGCTGGCCGTGGCCTACCGGCCACTGGACGCCGCCGAGGCCGCGGCCCCGGCGAGCACGGCGCTCGAACACGGGCTGATCTTCGTCGGCACCGTCGGCATCATCGACCCGCCGCGCGAAGAAGCGGCGCAGGCCATCGCCGAGGCGCAGCGCGCCGGCATCCGCGTCATCATGATCACCGGCGACCACCCGCGCACGGCCGCGCGCATCGCCGCCGATCTGGGCATCGTCGCGCCGGGCAGCCCCGCGCTGACCGGCGCCGAACTCGATGCGCTGGACGACGCCGGCTGCGCCGCCGCGGTGCGCCGCACGTCGGTCTTCGCGCGCGTGGCGCCGAAGCACAAGCTGCGCATCGTCGCCGCGCTGCAGGCCGGCGGCGATGTCGTCGCCATGACCGGCGATGGCGTCAACGACGCGCCGGCGCTGAAGGCTGCCGACATCGGCATCGCGATGGGCATCACCGGCACCGAGGTGGCCAAGGAAGCGGCGCGCCTGGTGCTGGCCGACGACAACTTCGCGACCATCGTCGACGCCGTGCGCGAAGGCCGCGGCATCGTCGACAACATCCGCAAGTTCCTGCGCTACCTGCTGTCGTCGAACCTGGGCGAGGTGCTGACGGTGTTTCTGGGCGTCGTGGCGGCCGGTCTCATCGGCCTTGAAAGCGCCGACGGCGCCGTGGTGCTGCCGCTGCTGGCGACGCAGATCCTGTGGATCAACCTCGTCACCGACGCCGGGCCGGCACTGGCCATGGGCGTGGACCCCGTTGCCGACGACGTGATGGCGCGGCCGCCGCGGCGGCCCGACGAACGCATCGTCGACGCGCGGCTGTGGGCCGGCGTGCTGTGGACCGGCGCGGTGATGGCGCTGGCGACGCTGCTGACGATCGACCTCTTCCTGCCCGGCGGGCTGATCGAAGGCACGCAAAGCCTGGCGCTGGCGCGCACCGCCGGCTTCACCGTGCTCGTGCTGGCGCAGCTGTTCAACTGCTTCAACGCGCGTTCGGAAAGCGCCAGCGCGTTGCACGGCCTGTTCGCCAACCGCTGGCTGTGGGCGATGGTGGCGCTGTCGCTGGCGCTGCAGGTGGCGGTGGTGCACGTCGGCCTCCTGAACCTGGCCTTCGGCACCGTGCCGCTGACCCCGGCGCAATGGCTGCTGTGCGTGGCCATGGCCAGCAGCGTGCTGGGGTTCGCCGAGCTGCGAAAGGGCGTACTGCGCGCATGGCGCAGCCGGCAGCAGCGGCTTGCGCCGGATGCATGGGGCTAGGATCATCGCGCCATGAAAAAAACCCGCATCGAAACCGACACCTTCGGCCCCATCGAAGTCCCCGCTGACGCGCTGTGGGGCGCGCAGACGGCGCGCAGCCTGCGCTTCTTCGCCATCGGCGAGCAGCGCATGCCGCTGCCGGTGGTCCACGCCATCGCCTGGATCAAGTGGGCCGGCGCCAACGTCAACCGCGACCTGAACCGGCTGGCCCCGGTCAAGGCCGAGGCCATCGCCGACGCGGCGCAGCGGGTCGCCGCCGGCGAGTTCGACGCCGAGTTCCCGCTGTCGGCGTGGCAGACCGGCTCGGGCACGCAGAGCAACATGAACGTCAACGAAGTCGTCGCCCACCTGGCCGCGCGCACGCTCGGCCAGGCGGTGCACCCGAACGACGACGTCAACCTCGGCCAGTCATCGAACGACGTGTTCCCGACCGCGATGCACGTGGCCGTGGCCGTCGAATACAAGGCGCGTCTGCTGCCGGCGCTGGCCGAGCTGCGGGCCGCGCTGGCGGCCAAGGCGCAACAGTTCGACGCCGTCGTGAAGATCGGCCGCACCCACTTGCAGGACGCGACGCCGGTGACGCTGGGCCAGGAGTTCGGCGGCTACGACGCGCAGCTGGCGCTGTGCCAGGCCAGCCTGCACGCGGCGATGGCAGCGGTGCACGCGCTGGCCATCGGCGGCACGGCCGTCGGCACCGGGCTCAACACGCACCCCGAGTTCGGCTCGCGCGTGGCCGCGCGGCTGGCGCGCCAGCTGGACCTGCCGCTGGTGCAGGCCGGCAACCTGTTCGCCGCGATGGCCGGGCATGAAGCCTTGGTGGCCTTGCACGGCGCGCTGAAGATGCTGGCGATCGCGCTGACCAAGATCGCCAACGACATCCGGCTGATGGGCAGCGGCCCGCGCGCCGGCCTGGGCGAGCTGCAGCTGCCGGAGAACGAACCCGGCAGCTCGATCATGCCGGGCAAGGTCAACCCGACCCAGGTCGAGGCGCTGACCATGGTCTGCGCGCAGGTGTTGGGGCACGACACGGCGATCGGCTTTGCCGCCAGCCAGGGCCACTTCGAGCTCAACGTCTACAAGCCGCTGATCGTGCTGGACACGCTGGACAGCCTGCGCCTGCTGGCCGATGCGATGGGCAGCTTCGCGCGGCACTGCGTGGCCGGCATCGAGGTCAACGCGGCGCGCGTCGAGCAGCTGCTGCAGAGCTCGCTGATGCTCGTCACGGCGCTGGCGCCGCACATCGGCTACGCACGTGCCGCGCAGATCGCGAAACAGGCGCACGCACAGGGCACGACGCTGCGCGAAGCGGCGCTGGCCCTGGGCTTCGTCAGCGCCGAAGACTTCGACGCCTGGGTCGACGCGCGCCGCATGCTGGGGCCGCAGGCCGGGTAAATCCGCGCTGCGGTTTGGCGCGGATTTTCGGCACGTCGTGCGCGTGCGGCCGGCTCAAACGGCATGTTGCTGCGGGCGCTTTCCGTATGCTTTTTCGCATCCGCCGCCCCTCCATTCACACCGCATCGGAGTTCGAATGAATCTCGCCAAAGTCCTGGCTGTGGCCGCTGCATTGGCCACATCGGCTGTGCATGCGCACGGCATCTGGTTCGCGCAGCGCGCCACGCAGCAAGCCCTGATCTACGGCGTGGGCGCCGATGATCTCGACGCTGTCAAACGCCTGCCGCTGGTCAAGAGCATCGCTGGCTACGACGCCGAATGGAAAGCGGTGCCGACGAAGCTGCGCATCGCCGGGCCTCTGCTGCTCGTCGACAGCGACAGCCAGCCGGCCGTGATTGCCGCCGTTCTGGAAAACGGCATCTGGAGCAAGACGCCCGACGGCGAATGGCACAAGAAGGGCAAGGACGAAGTCCCGACCGCCGTGACCAGCGAAAAGACCATCAAGTACGCGGTGGCCATTCGCGGCGAGCTGAAGTCGCCGATTCCGGCACTGCCCGATCAGACCTTGCAGATCGTTCCACTCGACGCGGCGCTGCCCGCAGAAATGGGCAAGCCGCTGAAGATGCGCGTGCTCTTCAAGGGCAAGCCGGTGGCCGGCGCGCTGGTGCAGAACGACTACGTCAACGATCCCGACGCCCAGCCGGTGAAGAGCGCTGCCGACGGCGGCGTCACCATCAACATCCGCAATCAAGGCCTGAACGTCGTGGCGGTCACCTTCTACGGGCCACCCGACGAGCCGACCAAGATCGACAAGATCGAGTACCGGGCAACGCTGTCCTTCGTGCTGCCGCACGCGCCGGAGGAGTGAACGCCATGAAACTCTCGTCATGGAAGAAGGGGCCGCTGTGGCTCGCACTGGGCGTGTCGGCGCTGACGTTCAACGCGTCGGTCCACGCCCACGGCAGCTCCAGGCCCGAACACGGCGGCGTCGTGCAGACCACCGGCGAAACCTTGCTCGAACTGGTGGTGCGCCCGGACGGCGTTGCGCTGTACATCAAGGACGACGATGACGAAGTGGCCAGCACCGGCATGACCGCCCGGCTGACCATCGTCAACAAGGGCGCGAAGACCGAGGTGCCAATGCAGGCGGCCGCCGGCAACAAGTTCGAGGCCAAGGGCCTGCAGATCCTGGGTGGCTCCAAGATCAACGTCCTCGTCGTCAACAAGAGCACGCAGGCCAAGGTCGGCGCGACCTTCAGCGTGGACTGAGTGGGTACCGATCGCAGGCTGCGGCTCGCCGGGTGGTCCACCGGCCTGCTGGCGATAGCCATCGCCGTGCTGGCCATCGTCGCCGCCGCCGACGCAGCGGCGCACGGCGTGTCGGACGACGACAAGTCCTTCATCCAGGGCAATCCGGGCATCAGCATCGGCCCGTACATCTACCTCGGTGCCAAGCACATGGTGACCGGCTACGACCACCTGCTGTTCCTCTTCGGCGTCATCTTCTTCCTGTACCGCCTGAAGGACGTCGGCCGGTACGTGACGCTGTTCGCCGTGGGGCACAGCACGACCTTGCTGCTCGGCGTGCTGGCCAACATCCATGCCAGCGCCTACCTGGTCGACGCGATGATCGGGCTGTCGGTCGTCTACAAGGCCTTCGACAACCTGGGCGGGCTGCACAAGACGCTGGGCTTCGTGCCCAACCAGAAGATGGCGGTGCTGGTCTTCGGCTTCTTCCACGGCTTCGGCCTGGCCACCAAGATCCAGGAAATGTCGATCGCACGTGACGGCCTGCTGGCGAATCTGCTCAGCTTCAACGTCGGCGTGGAGATCGGCCAGTTCCTGGCCCTCAGCCTGATCCTGATCCTGATGACGCTGTGGCGCCGCACCGCCGCCTTCCCGCGCCACGTGGTGGCCGCGAATGCGGCGCTGATGTGCGCCGGCTGCGTGCTGATCGGCTATCAGCTCTCCGGTTACTTCACGACACTCGCGACATGAGCACCAAACCCGGCACCAAACCCGGCACAAACCCCGGCCGCCGCAGCTTGGCTGCAAGCCCGTTCGAGACCTCGTCGCGCACGCTGGCCATCGCCACGCTCGGTGCCGTGCTGGCGGCCGCGGCGATCCTGATCCTGTTCGTGCTGCCGGCCGAACGCGGTATCGACCCAACCGGCATCGGCACCGCGCTCGGCCTGACGCAGATGCGCGGCGCCGACGCGGCGCCGCCGGTCGCCGCATCACCGGTCGCCGCGCCGGCCTCGAAGCAGACCATCGCGAAGACCACGGCCTTGCGCAGCGATGAAATGACGCTGGTCCTGAAGCCGCATGCCGGCGTCGAGATCAAGGCGCTGATGCGCACCGGCGACCACTTCATCTTCCGCTGGGAAGCCAGCGGGCCGCTGACCATGGACATGCATGGCGAGCGGCCGGACGCCGGTGATGCGTTCACGCGCTACTGGAAAGAGGCCGGCCTGACCACGGCGCAGGGCGCGTTCACGGCCGGCTTCGATGGCCGCCATGGTTGGCACTGGCGCAACCGGTCCGAGCAGGACGTGACGATCACGCTGCGCACGCAGGGCTTCTACGAATCTCTCTTCCAGCCGCATTGACGTCGTCCCGTTGTGGAGCACGCCCCCGCACCATGCCCGAGCAGCGCGCACCAGCGCGCGGTTTTCGGCAGCGATGCTTCGCGGCCCCAGCGATTTCGACAGGACATTGCGCTCGTGCCGAGCCGAACGGCACAGTCTGCCAATGGCCACTTTCATAATTTGGCCATGTCCCATCGCCTTGTCGTCGTTGCGTTGCTGTTGTCGATGCTGCTTCGGGCCGCGACATCCGGCATGCCGCAGGCGGACATGGGCGGCGGGCAGGCGGCACTGCACGCGGTGCTGCACTGGGCCGGCCTGGGACACCACCACCATCGCCCGCCAGCAGCGCCGGCCGGCAGCGCCGATCTCGCGGACGCCAACGCGGCCGGGCACTTGCATGTGTCCGCTGTCGCCGGCAGCGCGTGGAGCGTCGATCGCGATCAATCGCCCGAGTCGACGCAGCACGTCCTCATGGACGGCTATGTCAGCGGCGCGGCCATGATCGCCTCGTGGCCGGCAGCCTTGCCGGCCGAGCCGTTGCACCCCGCGCTGCCGAATGCCGGCGCCGAACGGGTACCGGCCGCGCCCTTCCTCGAAGGCTTGCACAGGCCGCCCCGGCTCGCTGCCTGAAGGTCGCTCCGACCTTCCGCGCTGCGCGTCGCTGACGCGCGCGCCGGCCCGCTGTTCGCGCATCACCCGTGCCCTTCCCGTTCTGTCGAACGGGCGGCATGCACACGCCTGCAGCGGCCGCCTCGCCATGCCTGCCATTCGAGCTTTTTGCGCCTCTTCAAGCCTTCAGGAGCCTGCCCCATGTCCACCCGATTCTTCCTTCGTGCCGCCATTCCCGCGGCAGCCTGCCTGGCCTGCAGCCCGTCGCTGTGGGCCGCCGACAGCGTGCTCGCGGCGGCCGATGCGGCGCCCAGCCCTGGCGCTGCGGCGACGACCACCAGCACCGTCGAGATCACCGGGGTCAAACAGCCGTACCGCAACATCTCGGCGACCGGCGCGACGAAGAACGACGCGCTGATCAAGGACCTGCCGATGAGCGTGCGCGTGCTCACGGCCGACCTGCTGGCCGACGCCGGCATCACCAACCTTTCCGGCGCGCTGGACCTGAGCAGCGGCATCTCGCGCCAGAACAACTTCGGCGGCTTGTGGAACAGCTACTCGATGCGCGGCTTCACCGGCGACCCCAACTTCGGCTCCGACTACATGGTCAACGGCTTCAATTCGAGCCGGGGCTACAACGGGCTGCGCGACGGCGCCAACACGAACACCGTCGAGGTGCTGAAAGGCCCATCGTCCGCGCTCTACGGCCGCGGCGAGCCCGGCGGCACGGTCAACATCACGACCAAGAAGCCGCTGTTCCAGCCGGCGCAGACGGTCGAGCTGTCGGCGGGCAGTTTCAACACCTGGCGCGCCGCCGCCGACCTGACCGGGCCGCTGGGCGAGACGGTCGCCTACCGCCTGAACGCAGCCTTCGAAGACGGCGACAGCTTCCGCGACACCGTGCGTGCCCAGCACTACCTGGTCTCGCCGTCCTTCGTGTGGATGCTGTCGGACCGGACGACGCTGTCGTACGAGGTCGAAGCCGTACAGCAGAAGGCGCCTTTCGACCGCGGCGTGCTGGCGGTCAACAACCAGCTCGGCGTGGTGCCGGTGTCGCGCTTCCTCGGCGAGCCGGGCGATGGCGACATGACGATCAAGTCGCTCGGCCACCAGTTCTTCCTGCAGCACGACTTCAATGCCGACTGGTCGCTGCAGACGGGCTTGAGCTTCCGCGAAAGTTCGCTGATGGGGTACTCGACGGAGGCCAGCGCGCTGCAGTCGGACGGCCACACGTTGTGGCGCCAGCGGCGCTTCCGCGACTACAGCGCGACCGATGTCTCCGGCCGCTTCGAGCTGCTGGGCAAGGTGGCCACGGGGCCGGTCAAGCACAGCCTGCTCTTCGGCGTGGACGCCTACAACTTCGACGACGACCGCTTCCAGCAGCGCGGCCGGCCGTCGGCCTCGGTTCCGTACGCGATCGACATCTACGCGCCGGTCTACGGCGCCGCGGTGGCGCCGACGCTGTCGACCATCACCAACACGCAGGAGCGGCAGCGCGCACGCGCCGGCTACGCGCAGGATCAGCTGGAGTTCTCGGAGCAGTGGAAGGCACTGGTCGGCGTGCGCTACGACAAGTACGACCAGACGGTGACCAACCTGCTGGCGACGCCGGCGGTCGTGACCACGCAATCGCCGAACGCCACCAGCCCGCGCGTGGGTCTGGTCTACCAGCCGACGAAGACGCTGTCGCTGTACGCCACCGCGTCCAAGGGCTTCCGCCCGAACAGCGGCGTCAGCAAGGCCGGCGCGGCGTTTCCGCCGGAGACCAGCCGCTCCTACGAAGTGGGCACGAAGTGGGATTCGGCCGACGGCAAACTGACCAGCACCTTGGCGGCCTACCAGATCCGCAAGAAGAACGTGCTGACCACCGACCCGACGGACATCAACTACTCGATCGCGGTCGGCGAGGTCGAAAGCAAAGGCATCGAACTCGACGCCTCGGGCGAGGTCATGACCAACCTGCGCCTGTCGGTGGCCTATGCCTACACGGACTCCCATGTCACCAGCAGCAGCCCGGCGGCCGCCGCCACCGGCCTGGCCGAAGGCCGCCGCTTCCCGAACGTGCCACGCAACACCGCGAACGTTTTCGCGACCTGGTACATCCCGCTGGACGGCGGCCGCAAGGCGTCGATCGGCGGCGGCTTGAACTATGTCGGCGAGCGGCTCGGTTCGGTCGATGCGAACGACGCGTTCAAGCTGCCGGCCTACACGGTGGTCAAGCTCGTGGCCTCGTACACCGTCAGCCCGAAGCTGCGCTTGTCGCTGGACATCGACAACCTGCTCGACAAGGCCTACTACGCCAGTTCGTACAGTTCGCTGTGGGTCTACCCGGGCACCGAGCGCAAGGTCACGGCGACGGCTCAATACAAGTTCTGAGTTCGCGAGGAACCACCATGTCATCCACAGCCATCCTGCCGACGACCCGGGCGGCCGCCGTCGAAGCCCCGGACGCGACCGCCGTGCACCGCTCGCGCATCACGTCCATCGACGCCTTGCGCGGCCTGGTGATGGTCATCATGCTGCTCGACCACGTGCGCGAGACGCTGTACCTGCACCTGCAGGTCACCGACCCGATGACGCTGCCCGGCACCGCGCCGGAGCTGTTCTTCTCGCGCCTGGCGGCGCACTTCTGCGCGCCGACCTTCGTGTTCCTGACGGGCCTGTCGGCCTGGCTCTACGCCAACCCGCCATCGGGCACGGCGCGGCCGGTGCGCAGCTTCCTGCTCAAGCGCGGGCTGCTGCTGATCGCGCTCGAATTCACGGTGATCAACTTCTCGTGGAGCGGCACCTTCAACGTCATCTACATGCAGGTGATGTGGGCCATCGGCTTCAGCATGGTCGCGCTGGCGCTGATGTCCGGCCTGCCGCGCTGGCTTCTCGCCACGCTCGGCTTCCTGATCGTGTTCGGCCACAACGCGTTCGCCGGCATCGTGGTGCCGCCGGACAGCGCCTGGTACCTGCCGTGGACGCTGATGCTGCACCGCGGCTGGGCGCTGGCCGAAGGCGCCGTGCGCGTCAGGCTCACCTACCCGGCGCTGCCCTGGGTCGGCGTGATCCTGCTCGGCTACTGTTTCGGGCCGGTCTTTTCAGCCGCGATAGCCGGGCGCTCGCGCCAGCGCGTGCTGGTGGCCGTGGGCCTGGCGTGCCTGGCGCTGCTGCTGGTGCTGCGCGGCTTCAACATCTATGGCGAGAACGGGCCGTGGGTGCACGGCGACAGCCCGGTGCTGACCGTCATGTCGTGGCTGAACTTCACCAAGTACCCACCGTCGCTCGACTTCCTGCTGATGACGCTGGGCGCGGCCCTGCTGGTGCTGGCCGTGCTCGAATTTGCCGACAACGGCCTGACGCGCGTGTTCTCGACCTTCGGCGGCGCGCCGATGTTCTATTACATCGTGCACCTCTACTTCCTGATGATCTCGTACAAGCTGCTGTTCGCGGTGTTCGGCCCCAACCAGGGCACCCGCTTCGGCGTCGACCGCGATGCGTTCTGGATCGTCTGGGTGGTGTGGCTGGCGCTGGTGCCGCTGCTCTATGTGCCGTGCCGCGCATTCGCCCGCTACAAACGCCACGCCAAGCAGGCCTGGGTCAAGTACTTCTAGACTTCCAGGAGTGCTGGCATGCTGTCGGCATGAACCGAATCGCCAGATGGCCCGCCCTCCGCGGCGGCCTGACTGCATTGACGGCTGCCCTGCTGTTCGGCATCAGCACACCGCTGGTGCAGCGCTTCGGCGTCGGCATCGGCAGCTTCACGACGGCGGCGCTGTTGTATGCCGGCGCGGCCCTGGTCGGCGCGCTGCTGCGCTTGCCGCTCGAACGGGAGGCCCGCGTCCGGCGCGGTGACGCGCCCCGGCTCGCGCTGATGGCGGTCTTCGGCGCCGTCATCGGCCCCACGGCACTGGCGTGGGGGCTGCAGCGCACCAGCGGTGCCAGTGCCTCGCTGATGCTGACGCTGGAGGCCGTGTTCACGGCGGTGCTGGCGCGCCTGTGGTACCACGAGACGCTCGATCGGCGCGTCAGCATCGCGATGCTGCTGCTGACACTCGGCGGCATGGTGCTGGTCATCGACCGCGCCGAGGTCGGTGCCAGCCAGATGCTCGGCCTGCTGGCCGTGATGGCGGCCACCGCCGCCTGGGGCGTGGACAACACGCTGTCGCGCAGCGTGGCCGACCGCGACCCCGGGCAGGTCGTGATGTTCAAGGGCGCGCTCGGCGCCATCGCGACGACGCTGATCGCCTTCGCATTCGGCGAGCCGGTGCCGCGCCTGTGGCCGGCGCTGACCCTGCTCGTGGTCGGTGCCAGCGGCTATGGCCTCAGCCTGCGCTTCTACCTGCTGGCGCAGCGTGCCTTCGGCGCCGCGCGCACCGGCTCGGTCTTTGCGTTCGCACCGTTCGTCGGCGCGCTCTTCGCGTTCTTGCTCGGCGAGCGCAGCGGCAGCGGCTGGATGCTGGGCGGTGCGGTGCTGATGGCCGCCGGCATCGTGCTGCATCTCGCGGAACGGCACGCGCACGAACACGCGCATGACGAGGCGGAACACGAGCATGCCCACGGCCACGACGACGGGCATCACACCCACACCCACGACCCGATGCCAGCGGGCCAGCACAGCCACCGGCATCGGCACGAGCCGACGCGGCATGCGCACGCGCACGTGCCGGACGAACACCACGCGCACCGGCATTGACACACGGCAGGAAACAAATTCGGGGTGCCGGTTCAACAGCCTAGGGGATGTACAGGCGCCCGCCAGCGCCTATCTTGGATCACCACGCATCGTGCTCCAAGGAGGCTCCCATGAGCGTCATCTTCGGCGAGACCCTGAACTTCGGCCAGGCCAACGGACCCGACATCCGCCTGCGGGTGACCGGCGACGAGTTCTACGCCAGCTACGAGACGGTCGACGGCTACACCGCGGTCAGCGACAGTTCGCGCGGGCTGTTCTGCTACGGCTACCTGCACAACGGCATGCTGGTCTCCAGCGGCGTGCCCGTCACCGCCGCGCCGCCGGCCGGCACGGTGCGCCACCTGCGCGAGACCATGGCCGTGCGCAACCGCCGCTTCGAGGCGCGGCGCCAGCGCACGCGCGCGCCGGCTTCGCGCACCGCCAACGTGGCAGCACTCAGCTTCGGCCCCAGCCAGGGCCTGCTCGAAGGCCGGCGGCTGAGCAGCGGCACGGTGCGCGGGCTGACCATCCTGGTCGAGTTCCAGGACGTGCGCACCACCGTCACGCAAGCCGACATCAGCGACCTGCTGAACGCGCCGAACTACACCCGCAACGGCAACTTCTGCTCGGCGCGCGACTACTTCAGCACCGTCTCCACCGGCAAGCTCGACTACTTGAACGACGTCGTCGGCCCCTTCCAGCTGAGCCAGAACCGCAGCTTCTACGTCAACAACCTGCTGGTCAAGGAAGCACTGGACCTGGCGGTGGCGTCGGGCGTGGACCTGTCCCGATACGACTCGCGCCGCGAAGGCGTGCTCGACGCGCTGAACATCATGTACGCCGGCCAGACGCAATACGAAGGCGACCTGTGGCCGCACAACTCGTTCATCGACCTGCGCTACGGCAGCATCTCGACCAACCTGTACCTGCTGACCAGCGCCGGGCGCAGCAGCGCCGACCTGAGCATCGGCACCTTCTGTCACGAGAACGGCCACCTGCTGTGCCGCTTCCCGGACATGTACGACTACGGCGCCGTCAACCGTGAAGGCGACGGCGTGCAGAGCGCCGGCATCGGCGCCTACTGCCTGATGGGCTCGGGCAACCACCTGAACTCGGGCCGCACGCCGTCGCCGGTGTGCGCCTACCTGCGTGACCTGGTCGGCTGGTGCAACACCGAGATCGTGCTGAACTCGGCCGCGGCAGTGCAGGCCGTGCACGGCGCCTACGACACGGTGCTGAAGTTCAGCACCGGCGCGCCGAACGAATACTTCCTGGTCGAGAACCGCGCCAAGATCGGCCTCGACCAGTTCCTGCCGGCCAGCGGCCTGGCCATCTACCACTGCGACACGCTCGGTTCCAACGAGTTCCAGCAGGGCACCGGCCAGCGCCACTACCAGTGCGCGCTGCTGCAGGCCGACGGCCACACCGACCTGGAGCACAACGTCAACCAGGGCGACGGCACCGACCTGTTCGCAGCCGTCAACGGCATCGTGGTGTCGAATGCGACGAGCCCGTCGACGCGGCTGTGGAGCGGCGCCGACTCGGGTCTGGTGGTGGCCGATGTCGGCGTGCCCGATGTGCGCATCGCCTTCAGCGTCGGCGCCGCGCCGGCCGCACCGGTGACGCATGGCGAGAACCTCGTGGCGATGGCCATCCCCGACAACAACCCGGCCGGCATCCGCAGCACGATCCGCATTCCCGCGGCCGGCACGGTGAAGCGGCTTTCGGTCAGCGTCGACATCAAGCACACCTACGTCGGCGATCTGCTGGTGACGCTGAGCGGCCCCGGCGGCGCCCAGGCGGTGCTGCACCAGCGCGCCGGCGGCAGCCGCGACGACCTGTCGCTGCGCTACGACTCGGCCTCGGTGACGGCGCTGGCCGCGCTGGTCGGCCAAGGCGCCGAAGGCGACTGGGTGCTGCAGGTCAGCGACCTCGAAGGCCAGGACGAAGGCACGCTGCAGCGCTGGAGCCTGGACCTGACCGTCGAGGCCGCCACGGCGGCGCCGGCCGGCGGCGAAGCCACGCCGCGGCTGGCCATCCCCGACAACAACCCGACGGGGGTCAGCAGCAGCATCGCCATCGCGCGCAGCGGCACGGTGCGCCAGCTGAAGGTGGCGGTGGACATCACGCACACCTACATCGGCGACCTGCGCATCGAGCTCGTGTCGCCGGCCGGGCGCAGCGCCGTGCTGCATGCCCAGCTCGGCGGCAGCCAGGACAACCTGGTCGTCAGCTACGACTCGGCGGCGCCGCTGTCGCCGCTGTCGCAGATGCCAGGCCAGGCGATGCAGGGCAACTGGACATTGCGCGTCGTCGACACCGCGGCCATCGACACCGGCACCTTGAACAAGTGGTCGCTGGAGATCGTGCCGGCCTGATGCGGCCTAGACGAAACGGAAGCTGATGCTGCCCAGCGCGCCATAGTCGGCGTGCAGACTGTCGCCGCGCCGGGCCAGCGTCGGCCGCGTGAACGAACCGGCGAGCACCACGTCGCCGGCACGCAGCTCTTCGTCGTACGGCGCGATCTTGTTCGCCAGCCAGGCCACGCCGTTGGCCGGGTGGTTCAGCACGCCGGCGGCGAGGCCGGTTTCTTCGATGACGCCGTTCTTGTGCAGCAGCGCGCCGACCCAGCGCAGGTCGACGTCCATCGGCCGCACCGGGCGCCCGCCGAGCACGATGCCGGCGTTCGCCGCGAAGTCGCTGATGGTGTCGAAGACCTTGCGCGGCTCTTTCGTTTCGCGGTCGAACTGCTCGATGCGCGCGTCGATGATCTCCAGCGCCGGCGTCACGTACGCCGTGGCCGACAGCACGTCGAACAGCGTCACGCCCGGCCCCTTCAGCGGCTGGCCCAGGATGAAGGCCAGCTCGACCTCGACGCGCGGCGCAATGAAGCGTTCGATCGGGATGTCGCTGCCGCTGTCGAAGAACATGTCGTCCATCAGCGGCGCGTAGTCGGGTTCGCTGATCTGGCTGGCCTGCTGCATGGCGCGCGAGGTCAGGCCGATCTTGCGGCCCTTGATGGAGCGGCCATCGGCGACTTCGAGCCGCACCCATTCGCGCTGGATCGCGTAGCCGTCGGCTATCGTCATGCCGGGATGGCGCTTGGAGAAGTGGCGCAGCTGGGTGCGGGACTTGCGCGCGTCGTACAGCTCGCGCGCCAGGCCCTGGACGGTCTCGGTGGACAGCATGGTTGGCCTCAGATCACCGCCATCACCGCCACCGTGCAGGTGACCGAGAAGATCGGGATCGGTTGAAAGTGGCGGATCGTGCCGGGCCCGCGCGCGGCGGCGGCCAGGCTGATGAAGGTGCGGACCTCGAAGCCGCCCTGCCCGGCTTCGCGGTAGATGCCGGCGTCGGTGTACGACAGCAGCGCCGCCTTGTCGTTGCGCGCCCAGCGGTCCATGAAGTCGCGGTCCCAGGCTTCGTTGATCTTGCCCGAGTCGGGCGTCGCCGGCCAATGGCTGATGCCACCGGTGGCGATGATCGCGATGCGCTCGGGCACGGCGTCGGCCGCGCGCCGCAGCGCTTCGCCGAAGGCCCAGGCGCGGTGCAGCGGCGTCAGCGGCGGACCCTGGCAGTTGATGTTGACGGGCACGATGTCCAGGTCGTAGGCCGGTGTCAGGAAGTGCAGCGGCACGATCAGCCCGTGGTCGAACTTCCACTCTTCGGCAAAGGCCACGTCCACCGTCTGCATGACCTCGGTGATCAAACGCCTGGACAGATCCGGGTTGCCGGGGATGCGCGTCTTCTGGATGCCCAGCCAGGCCGGGTCTTCGATCGGGCCTTCGTAGGCGTCGGCCATGCCGATGGCGTAGGCCGGCATGTTGTTCATGAAGAAGTTGCCGAAGTGCTCGGCGCCGACCAGCACCAGCGCATCGGGCCGGGCGGCACGCAACTCGTCGCCGAGGCGGCGGAAGGCGGCGTGGAACGGATCGCGCAGCGCCGGGTCGGCCAGATGGGCCCGGCCGGTGATGCCGGGGGCGTGGCTGCAGACGCCGGCGAAGACGAGACTCATACGCCGGCCACCTTCTCGTCGATGGCGGTGGTCATCGCGTACACGCCGGCGCGCACCGGGCCGTGCCGGGCGACGCCGTCGCGCATGGCCTGGATGTAGTCGGCCCACGGCATGCCGAGGTAGGCCGCGAAGTGCATCAGCAGCTGGCCATTGGCGCCCAGCACGTAGATCAGGCCGATGTCGCCGGCCAGGACGGCCGCGCGCTCTTCGTCCGTCAGCACGTAGTCGTCGAGCAGCGCGGGCGGCTCGCTGCCGAAACGCTGCTGCACGCGCGGGTCGCGGTTCAGGTGGAACAGAAACTTCTGCAGGCCGTACAGCGACACGCTTGAGCCTCACTTAGCCCCAATGCGGGACGTGGTGCGAACCCAGCGACACGGCCACGTTCTTCGGCTCCAGGAAGACCTCGTAGCTCCAGGTACCGCCTTCGCGGCCGGTGCCACTGGCCTTGGTGCCGCCGAAAGGCTGGCGCAGGTCGCGCACGTTCTGGCTGTTGACGAAGCACATGCCGGCCTCGATGGCCGCCGCGACGCGGTGCGCGCGGCCGAGGTTCTCGGTCCACACGTAGCTGGACAGGCCGTACTGGATGTCGTTGCTCTTCGCGATGGCATCGGCTTCGTCATCGAACGGAATCAGGCAGGCCACCGGCCCGAAGATCTCTTCCTGCGCGATGCGCATGCGGTTGTCGACATCGGCGAAGACGGTGGGCTTGACGAAGTTGCCCCGGGCGATATGCGCCGGCAGCTCGGGCGAATCGAGCCCGCCGCACAGCAGCGTGGCGCCCTCCTTCGGGCCCAGCTCGATGTAGCTGCGCACCTTGGCCAGATGCGCCTGGCTGATCATCGGGCCGACGATGGTGCCTTCGTCCAGCGGGTCGCCGACGCGGATGCGCCGGGCGCGTTCGGCAAACTTCGCCGCGAAGTCGGCATAGATGTTCTTCTGCACCAGGATGCGGCTGCCCGCGGTGCAACGCTCGCCGTTGTTGCTGAAGATCATGAACAGCGCCGCATCCAGCGCGCGGCCCAGGTCGGCATCGTCGAAGACCACGAACGGGCTCTTGCCGCCGAGCTCCATGCTGAACTTCTTCAGCCCCGCCGCCTGCACGATGCGGTTGCCGGTGACGGTGGAACCGGTGAACGAGATCGCGCGCACGTCGGGGTGCCGGCACAGCGGCTCGCCGGCGTCCTTGCCGAAGCCATGCACGATGTTCAGCACGCCGGCCGGGATGCCCGCTTCCAGCGCCAGCTCGCCCAGCCGCGCGGCCGTCAGCGGCGACAGCTCGCTCATCTTCAGCACCGCCGTGTTGCCGAAGGCCAGGCACGGTGCGACCTTCCAGGTGGCCGTCATGAAAGGCACGTTCCACGGGCTGATCAGCGCGCACACGCCGACCGGGTGGAACAGCGTGTAGTTCAGGTGCGTCGGCGTCGGGTAGGTGTGGCCGTCGACGCGCGTGCACATCTCGGCGAAGTAGTGAAAGTTGTCGGCCGCGCGCGGCACCAGCTGCTTGCCGGTCTGCGCGATCACCTGGCCGGTGTCCATCGTCTCGGTGCGCGCGATCTCGGGCACGTGGGCGCTGATCAGCTCGCCGAGCCGTCGCAACAGCCGGGCGCGTTCGGTGGCGGGCAGACCAGCCCACTTCGGGAACGCGGCCTTGGCCGCCGCAACGGCGGCAGCGACCTCGGCTTCACCACCGGCGGCCACTTCGGCCAGCACCTCTTGCGTGGCGGGATTGATCGTCTCGAAATAGTTGCGGCTTTCGACGGCCTTGCCGGCTATCAGGTGCTGGATGCGCATTCGATGCTCGCTTCAAAGTCCAAAGAGGTCGTCGCCGACGATCGTGTTCACCAGCCGGCCGATGCCGTCGATCTCGGTCACGACCTCGTCGCCGATGTTGACGTTGACCACGCCGTCGGGCGTGCCGGTGAGGATCACGTCGCCGGCGCGCAGCGTCATGAACTCGCTCAGGTATTCGATCAAGGCCGGGATGTCGTTGACCATGTCGGCGGTGCTGCCCTGCTGCGTGACCCGGCCGTTGACCCGCGTGCGCAGCGCCAGCGCATGCGGGTCGGGCACGTCGGCCGCGTCGACGAACCACGGGCCGAGCACGGTGCAGCCGTCGCGGTTCTTCACGCGCAGGTTGGGCCGGTACCAGTTCTCGAGGTAGTCGCGGATCGCGTAGTCGTTGCACACCGTGTAGCCGGCCACATGCTGCATCGCGTCGGCCCGGTGCACCTGGGCTGCGGTCTTGCCGATCACCACCGCCAGCTCGCATTCGTAGTGCATGTAGCTGACGCCAGCGGGCCGGCGCGTGAAGCCGCGGTGGCCGATCAGCGCGCCCGGGCCTTTCAGGAACACCAGCGGCTCGTCGCGCGTCGTGACGGTCAGCTCCCGGGCCAGCTCTTTCACATGGTCGGCATAGTTCAGGCCGAGCGCGATGACGGTGCCGACATCGAAGGGCGGCAGCCACACCACCGCGTCTTCGGCCAGCACGCGGCCGTCCGCCAGCCGCACGCCGGCGCCCGACGGCGTGGCGGCATGGATCGCGCCGCCGTAAGCCACACGGGCCGTCTTCATGCGCCCGCTCCGGCCGCAACGAACGTGTTGCGCAGGATGCCGATGCCGTCGATCGCGACTGCCACCGACTGGCCGGCGCGGGCCAGCGGCGCACCGGCTGCCGAGCCCAGCAGCAGCAGGTCGCCGGGCTGCAGAGTCATGAACTCGGTGACGTCGGCGATCAGCTGCGCCACGCCGCGCAGGCGTTCGCCGATGCTGGTCTCGTGCACCCACTCGCCATCGATCGAGACCCGGACCACCCGCGCGTCGGGCTCGGGCAGGTCCGAGGCCGGCACCACGCGCGGCCCGATCGGGCAGAAGCCGTCACGCGCCCGCCAGCGCACCGCCGGCCGGTAGTGGCTGGGCTGCGGCACGCTGATGTCGTTGACGATGGTGTAGCCCGCGACGAAGCTCAAAGCCTCGGCGCGCGCCACGCGGCAGGCCGTGCGGCCGATGACGATGCCCAGCGTCGCCCCCATCTCCAGCCCTGGCACGCCGGCCGGCACCTCGATGCGCTCGCCGTCGGCGGCCAGCGTGTTGCGCGGCTTGACCTGCAGCACCGGCGCCTTCGGTGCCGCCTTGTACGGCGCCTGGTTCACGCCATCACCCAGCGCAGCCAGCAGCGGCGCGTGATTCAGCAAGGCGCCGTAGACCACGCCGGACAGCCGGTAGGGCGGCACATCGAAACACAGCGGCAAGGCAGACATCGGGAGGTCGGGGCCTGTTCACTAACAGATTAGCAATATATTCGCTAAGATGTGAGTATGTCAACGACCAAGGCCGGCCCCAAACGCCGATCGGCGGACTTCGCGCACCGCAACCTGCCGTTGCTGCTGCTGCACGCGCGCGAGAGCGTGATCGCCCATTTCCGGCCCATCCTCAACGAGCATGGCGTGACCGAGCAGCAATGGCGCATCGTGCGCGCGCTGTCGGAGCGCGGCCCGCTGGAGCCGCGCCAGATCGGCGAGGTGTGTCGCGTCTCCAGCCCCAGCCTGGCGGGGGTGCTGGCGCGCATGGACGACCTGGGGCTGGTGCAGCGCGAACGGCTGGCGCACGACCAGCGCCGCGTGATGGTCAGCCTGACGGCCAAGAGCCGCAGCCTGGCGGCCGCGATGGCGCCGCGCATCGAAGCCGTCTACCAGGTCATCGAAGCGCACATCGGCAGCGACTTCATCGAGCGCTTCTACGCCACGCTGGACGAGCTGATCGGCCTGCTCGGCGAGCTGCCGCCGGCGGAAGGCGAATAGAGGCGCCTACGGGTTGCGCGCCGGCCGCTTGGCCAGCACCGGCTCGCTGACGCCTTGCACACCGACCAGGCCCAGCACCGTGACCAGCGAACTCTGCGCACCCTGCCAGCCGTCGGTGACGTCGATCCATTCGCTGAGGGCGTGAAAGCCGCCGGTCTTGCCGCCGCCGCCGATGATGATCGCGGGGATGCCCAGTGCCATCGGCACGTTGGCATCGGTGCTGGCACCCGACAGCACGGTCTTGCGGCCGAAGGCGCTGTTGGCGCGCACGGCCGCTTCGACGATCGGTGAATCGGCCGGCGTGCGGCCGCCGGGCCGGTCGCCGATGAGCTTGTTCGACGCACTGAGCGTGCTGACGCCCCAGCGCTTGTTCTCTTCCGCCACCGCTTCGTCGATCGCCGCGAGGATCTTCTTCTCGGTGTCGAGCAGCGGGGCCATGTCGTCCGAGCGGATGTCGATGGCCATGCGCGCATCGGGCGCGATGGTGTTGACGGAGGTGCCGCCACCGACCGTGCCGACGGTGAACGTGGTCTTCGGAAAGCTCGGTGTCTTGATGTCGGCGATCTTGGCGATGGCGCGGCCCATGCCGTGGATCGCGCTCGGCACCAGCCCGAAGGCCGCATAGCTGTGGCCGCCCGGGCTCTTGAAGCTGACTTCGTAGCGGTGGCTCGCGGTGCCGAGCACCAGCACGCTGCCGTCCGGCGCCGGCTCGAGGCCGACCATGCCGTCGATGTCCAGATGCTCGGCGAAGATGCGCTTGATGCCGCGCAGGTTGCCGAGTTCCTCTTCGCCGGTGTTGGCGACGAACAGCAGGTCGCCGACGGTCTGCACCTGGTTGTCGTTGAGCACCTTCAGCCACGACAGCAGCACCGAGAGGCCGCGCGTGTCGTCGGAGATGCCCGGTGCGTAGAGCTTGCCGTCGCGTTCCTTCACCTTCACGTCGGTGCCGGCCGGGAACACGGTGTCCAGGTGCGCCGAGATCAGCAGCTTCGGGCCGTTGCCGCGGCCCTTGCGCAGGCCGACGACGTTGCCTTCGCCATCGATCTTCGCATCGGCCAGGCCGAGCGCCTTCATGCGCGCCAGGAAGGCTTCGGCACGCTTGTGCTCCTTGAACGGCGGCGCCTCGATCTCGGTCAGCATCTTCAGGTCTTCGATCGAACGCTCGTGGTCGGCCTTCACCGCGGCCAGCAGCTGCGTGATCGCCGGCGCAGCCATCAGCTGCCGGTACGCCCGGTCGACGTCGGGCCTGATCTGTTCGGGCGTCGGCGCAATCGCATTGAAGCCCTGGGCCTGCACGATGCCGGTGGAGCACAGCGCGGCCAGCAGCGGCAGCGACGCAAGACGGTGGGGACGCGATCTGGACATGGGGCAGCGGGTGGGTCAGGTTGGGGGCGGCGCATCATTCTTTCGCGTTGTAGGCCGACGTGCTGTCGCTTATTCTCCCGGGTCGTTAGTTTTCCTGACATGCGCCGCCACCTGCCCACGACCCGCGCCCTGTTGGTGTTCGATGCGGTTGCCCGCCATCATGGCGTAGGCCGGGCGGCCGAGGCCTTGTGCCTGACGCACGGCGCGGTGAGCCAGCAGCTGCGTTCGCTCGAAGCCCAGCTCGGCGTGCGCCTGGTGCAACGCAGCGCGCACGGCTCCGCGCTCACCGACGCCGGCCGGCGCTACCACGCGCAGATCGCGGCCGATCTGCTGCGGCTGGAGAACCACACGCTCGAAGCGATGGCGCAACGACCCGATGGCGGGCGCCTGCTGGTCGGCGCGGTGCCCGGCTTCGCCGAGCGCTGGCTGATGCCGCGCCTGCCGGCCTTCGCCGCGCTGCAGCCGGCCTGCAGCCTGCACGTGCAGGTGTTTCCGACGCAGGTCTACATGGACGACCCGGCCTTCGATGTCGGCGTGCAGTACGACGACGCCGTCTGGCCGGGCGCGCAGGCGCTGGCGCTGATGCCCGAGCACTGCGTCGTGGTCTGCGCGCCGCAGGCCCGCAACCGCGCCGCGATGGCGCGCGGCGACTTCCGCTCGGCCGCGCTGCTGCAGCTGAGCTCGCGGCTCGGCGCCTGGGAAGACTGGTTCGCGCAAGCCGACATCACGCGCACGCCGGCCAATACCGTGGCCGGCCACCGTTTCGATCTGTTCGCGGTGCTGGTCGAGGCGGTGCGCGCCGATCTCGGCGTCGGCCTGGTGCCCGACTTCTTCGTCGACCGCGAACTGCTGTCGGGCGAGCTGGCGCTGGCGCACCCGAAAGCCGGCCGCAGCCGCCGCGGCTACAGCGTGTTCAGCGCCCCCAACAAGGCGCAAGATCCGGTCACTGAAAATTTCGTCCGCTGGCTCGCGGCGGCCGCGACAGCGCCTACGCAACGATGAAGCATCTGCTCGACAACATCGTCTGGCACGCCCTCAGCGGCCCGCAGGCGGCTTTCGCAACCGGCACCGCCGATGCGCGCCGCTACGCACCGGGCTTCTCGCCCATCGTCGGGTTCTCGAACATCGAACGCCCCGACTTCGATGCGCTGGTGCCCTACTGCGCGGCCGGCGAGCACTTCTACTGCCCGGGCTGGTCGGGGCCGGCGCCGGCCGGCTGGCGCATCGATGCCGACGCCACGATGTTCCAGATGGTCTGGGAGGCCGCCCTGCCCGACGCCGACGAGGCTGCGGAAGCCGTTCCGCTCGGCCCGCAGCACGCGGCACAAGCCGTGGAGTTGGCGGTGCTGACGCGCCCGGGGCCGTTCGGCCCGCGGACCATCGAACTCGGCGAATACTTCGGCATCTTCGAAGGCCCGCGCCTGGTGGCCATGGCCGGCGAACGCATGCAGGCCGGCACGCTGCGCGAGATCAGCGGTGTCTGCACGCACCCGGACTTCCAGGGCCGCGGGCTGGCGCGGCGGCTGATGATCAAGCTGGTCCGGCGCCAGATGCTGCGCGGCGAAACCCCGTTCCTGCATGTCATGCACGACAACGCCGGTGCGCGCCAGCTGTACCGGTGCATGGGTTTTCGCGACCACCAGGAAACCGCCGTCCGCGTCGTGTCACGACCCTCGGATCCGGCGCCGTAGCTGCACCAGGAGAAGCGCCCATGGCGATCATCGACCACGAAGCTGTTCCCACCGCCGCCCGGCGCATCCGCGACCTGCCCGGCCCGGCCGGCATACCGGTGCTCGGCAACCTGCTGCAGATCGACCGCGAACGGCTGCACCAGCGGGCCGAGCAGTGGGCGCGCGAATACGGTGACGCCTATCGCTTTCGCATCATGTCGCGCGAGTTCGTCGTGATGTCCAACCCCGAGGCGGTGGCGGGCATCCTGCGCGACCGGCCCGACGGCTTCCAGCGCACGCAGCGGCTCAACGAAACCGCACGCAACATGGGCTTCGGCGGTCTGTTCTCGTCCAACGGCGAAGCCTGGAAGCGCCAGCGGCCGATGGTGCTGAGCGGCCTGGACCCGTCGCACACCAAGGCCTTCTTCCCGACGCTGGCCAAGGTGACCGAGCGCTTCGCGCGGCGCTGGCAGCGCGCCGCGGCGGCGGGCGAGGCCATCGACCTGCAGTCCGACCTGATGCGCTACACCGTCGACGTGACCGCCGGCCTGGCCTTCGGCACCGACATCAACACCATCGAATCCGACCAGGAGGTGATCCAGTCGCACCTGGACAAGATCCTGCCGGCGCTGTTCAGGCGGCTGCTGGCCCCGGTGCCGTACTGGCACTGGATGAAGCTGCCGGCCGACCGCGCGCTCGACCGGCACCTGGCCGCGCTGCGCAGCGCCGTCGACGGCTTCATCACCGACGCCAGGCAACGGCTGGACCAGCGGCCCGAGCTGCGCGAGCAGCCGAGCAACCTGATCGAGGCCATGATCGCCGCACGCGACCGCGAAGGCGGCCGCATCACCGACGAAGACGTGTCGGGCAACGTGCTGACGATGCTGCTGGCCGGCGAGGACACCACCGCCAACACGCTGGCCTGGATGATCTGGCTGCTGCACCGCCACCCCGAAGCGGCCCGGCGCATCGCCGGCGAAGTGCAGGCCGTGCTCGGCGACGCGACCATGCCCGCGCGGCACGAAGACCTGAGCCGGCTCGAATTCGTCGAAGCCTGCGCCCACGAGACCATGCGCATCAAGCCGGTGGCGCCGCTGAACATCCAGCAGGCGGTGCGCGACACCGTCGTGGCCGGCGTCGCGCTGCCGGCCGGCACGCTGGTGATGTGCCTGATGCGGCCGGCCGCCGTCGACGAACGCCATTTCGACGCCGCCGCCTCGTTCAACCCGCAGCGCTGGCTCGAAGGCTTGTCCGCCAGTTCGGCCAAGCGCGTGGCCATGCCCTTCGGCGCCGGCCCGCGCATCTGTCCGGGGCGCTATCTGGCGCTGGCCGAGATGAAGATGCTGATCGCGATGCTGTACGCGTCGTTCGAGGTCGAGGCCGTGACCACGCCCGACGGCAAGGACGCGCAAGAGCGGCTGGCGCTGACGATGTCGCCGGTGGGCCTGCGGCTGCGGCTGCGGCTGCGGCCGCGCACCGCTGCAAAGATCTGACCCGGCGCCGGAAAAGCCGGCACACATCGTGTTTCATGCGCGGCCCGCGCAGGCCGTACCCTGCCGCCACTTCACCCGAGGCAGGTATCGACCCCGATGTTTCTCCGTTCCAAGGAAGTCACCTTCTTACCCTATGGCCGGCGGCGTTCGCGCTGGCGGCTGCCGCGCTGGCTGTGGCTGCTGCTCGGCGGCACGGTCATCGGCGCCGGCGGTGTGTTGTTCGTGCAAGAACGTTACCTGCCGCCGCGCCTGTCGGCCGAAGAATCGACCCGGTTGAGCACCGCCTTCGAGCAGGCCGACGCCGAACGCCAGCGCCTGGCGGGCGAACTGACCCAGGCCACGAAGAAGCTCGACGCAGCGATCGAAGACAAGAAGGGCCTGGCCAACGACCTGACCACCAGCCGCGCCAGCGTCGGCCGGCTGCAGGACGACCTGGCGTCGGTGGTCGGCTCGCTGCCGCCGGACCCGCGCAATGGCGTCGTCGAAGTGCGTGCGGCCCGCTTCGCGGCGACGGGCGGCATGCTGGCCTACGACGTGGTGCTGACCCGCGACCACGCCAGCGCCAAGCCGATGGCCGGCGTGATGCAGCTGGTGGTGACCGGCGAGACGGCGCAGCGCGGCCAGACCTCGGTCTCTTTGAAACCGGTTGCGCTGTCGATGGGCCGCCAGGAAGTCGTGCGCGGCAGCCTGCCGCTGCCGGATGGCTTCCGGCCGCAGCAGACGACGATCCAGATCCTCGACCGAAGCGCCGGCAAGCTGCTGGGCATGCGCATGCTGGCGGTGCGCTGACCGCGCCGGCGCGGCGCGACTGCCGCGCGCAGCTACCGCGCAGCTACCGCGCTATTGCCGCGCCGCCGTGCGCTTGGCCAGCTCGATCTTCGCGATGGCGTTGCGGTGCACCTCGTCCGGCCCGTCGACGATGCGCACGGTGCGCTGGTGGGCATAGGCTTCGGCGAGCGAGAAGTCGCCGCTGACGCCGGCGGCGCCGTGCGCCTGGATCGCCCAGTCGACGACCTTGCAGCTGACGTTCGGCGCCACCACCTTGATCATCGCGATCTCGGCACGCGCCGCCTTGTTGCCGGCAACGTCCATGCGGTGTGCGGCGTTCAGCGTCAGCAAGCGCGCCTGGTCGATCATGCAGCGGCTTTCGGCGATGCGTTCGTGCCAGATCGACTGGCTCGAGATCGGCCCGCCGAAGGCGTTGCGCGTCTGCAGCCGGTCGATCATCATCTCCAGCGCCCGCTCGGCCGCGCCGATCGAGCGCATGCAGTGGTGGATGCGCCCGGGCCCGAGCCGGCCCTGCGCGATCTCGAAGCCGCGGCCCTCGCCGAGCAGCACGTTGCCGACCGGCACGCGCACGTTTTCCAGCACCACCTCCATGTGGCCGTGCGGTGCGTCGTCGTAGCCGAACACCGTCAGCGGCCGCAGCACGGTGACGCCGAGCGTGTCGCGCGGCACCAGCACCATCGACTGCTGGCTGTGGCGCGGCGCATCGACGTCGGTCTTGCCCATCACGATGAAGATCTTGCAGCGCGGGTTGCCGGCGCCCGAGCTGAACCACTTGCGGCCGTTGATGACGTAGTGATCGCCGTCGCGGCGGATGCTGCACTGGATGTTGGTGGCGTCCGACGAAGCCACGGCCGGCTCCGTCATCAGGAACGCGGAGCGGATCTCGCCGGCCAGCAGCGGCTCCAGCCACTGCTGCTTCTGCGCTTCTGTGGCGTAGCGCTCCAGCGTCTCCATGTTGCCGGTGTCGGGGGCCGAGCAGTTGAACACCTCGCCGGACCACATCACGCGGCCCATCAGTTCGCACAGCGGCGCGTAGTCGAGGTTCGAGATGCCGCCCTGGCCCTTGTACGGATGCGGCAGGAACATGTTCCACAAGCCCGCCTTGCGCGCCTGCACCTTCAGCTCGTCGACCAGCTTGACCGGCTGCCACGGGTCGCCGGCGCGGCGCAGGCCGTCCATCTCGGCGTGATAACGCCCCTCGTTCGGGTAGATGTGGCTGGCGTAGAACGAATTCATCCGCTCCAGCAGCTCGCGGGTCTTGGTGGAAGGCTCGAACATGGTGTCTCCTGGCTGCATTCGGCTGGCGCCGCAAGACTGCTGCGCGACCGTGCACGGATTGAATCACGGCGCCGCCGGCGCAGGCGTCGCCTGCGCGACGCCGCGGCCACCAGCGCAGCGGCGGACTTCGACCTGTGACGGCCGGCCTCGAGGACCGCCTCAACCCTTGGGCAAGACCACGCGCAAGTAGTCCTCGGTCGCTTCGAAGCCGGGTTCGGCTCCACTAGCTTCACGCACCAGCGGGACAATCTTGTTGCGCACACCCATGCCACGAGCATCGACGTAGCCATAGTCGCGCAGGACCTCCACAATGATCGGATTGCGTGGCGAGCGCTGACCGGCCAACATTTTTTCGATGGTCATGGAATTTTGAAGGGCACCCGGACTCAGGACTTCGAGTCGGTTGCCATAGGCCACGATCTCGACTTCCAATGCGCGCGTCCAATCACGGTGTGCGAGCGCGTTGACCAGCGCCTCCCGCAGCGCCTCGGTCGGATAGTGCCAGATTCGTTGGCGCCGCAGCCCATCAGCCAGCGTCTCGCTCTCAGCGCTGATGAACGGCTGCATCCGGTCCATCACGTCTTCGATAAGGCCACGCTCGATCAGTTCGCGGGTTTGGCCGTCGCGCCCGAATCGACCGACCAGCGGGCCATCGAGCGTCGTATCGTCGAGCGCCTGATAGTTCTTGTCGATGCCATTGAACGCCATCCAGCGAACACCCGCTTGACGCAGGAAGCGCCGCGGCGCGCGGCCGAAAAGAACCAACCCGGCAATCGTGCAAACTGGCGCAGGAACACCCGCGGCCGTCATGAAGCCCAGACCCACCATGCGACTCCGCCAACCCTCGTCGGTTGCCGGCAGTTCCCGATCGCCTGCCAACGTCAGCAGGTAGTCCTGCAAGCGATCGCGGTCGAGCGCGTCGAGGGCAGCACCCGAGACCGGCAGCATCTCGCTATGCAGCATGCCTCCACTCTCGAACAGCCGTGCCTGCTGCTCGCGAGTCGCCAGGCGCGAGGTACTGCCGACGCGCACATAGATGTCCTCACGTCCGTTGTGCCTAAGGACATAGGGCTTCGCCGTGCCCATCGTGATCGAAACGACAGCGACACGCTTGCCGTCGTCGAGCGACACAAGCTCGTAGAACGGAAGCAGCATCGGGTGCACGTAGCGACCGAACACGGCGTCCATTACCCAGGTCTCGAGGTCGTCACGCTGGATGCCCGAGATCGTGCCGTCGTCTTCGACACCAAGCAGGACCATGCCACCGCGCAGGTTCGCCATCGCGACGATCTCCCTGCCGAGTTGTTCAGGCCGGATGTCATCGCGCTTGAACTCGACGCCCGAGTTCTCGCCATTCGCGATGATCTCCAGTAGTTCCGCTTTCAACATCAGTGTCCGCTCTCTAGAAGCCGTACTTTTCCTTGCGTTGGGAGAACGCCTCCCGGCCACCTTCCAGAATCTCGGCCACGCGCTCGCGGATCATCGGCACGTCAATCGAACCCTGCGCGTCGGCAGGCATCTGCGCGCGCGAATCGGACGCCGAGAAGATGCCTATCCATTCGGCGTCACCGAACACCGGAATGTTCGCGTTGTGCGTGGCGAACAGGAACTGGCGCTCCGTCTTTGCTCCACGCAACTGCATCACGATCCGCTCGGCGATGAACGCGTTGTCCAAATTGTCCTCCGGCTGGTCCATGATGAGAGGATCATCGTTCTCCAGCAGGAGCAGGTGCAGGATCGCCGTGCATTGCTGGCCGGTGGAAAGCTGGTCGAGCGGTTTGAACACCTCGCCCTGGTGCGCTATGTTCAGTTCGATCAGGATGCGGTCCTGCAGATCGATCTCTTCGAGTTCGAGCAACAAAGCGCGATCAAGGCGCGCCAAAGCCTCGACCACGGAATTCTGCATCCCCCATTCCCAGGTCAGGGTTCTGATCGGGCCTTCACCGGCGCGAATCGCTTGCATGAGCGCGGGCACGGTCAGATCGTCCCCCGCTTGGTCGATCCAGGCGAGCTTCTTCTCGCCGAGTCCGGGTATCTGCAGAAGAAACTCCCTCAACGCCTTGCGCTGACCGCCAGTCCTCATGTTCAGCCGAAGCTTGCCGTCGAGCTTGCGATTGAGCTTCTTAACTGCCGCTCGCAGTTCGTCGCCGCGTTGGTCTCGCATTCGATAGAACTCATCGAGCAGATTGCGCCGCTGGTTCTCCAATTCAGTCAACAGCTTGTCCACGTTCGTCACGCGCGTTTCGCTCGGTCGAATGGCCTCGATTTCGCGCAACAGTTCCTGGTATGCGCGGCCCACATCGCGACCAGGCCTTCCCGCAAATACGGGCAGGCTCGCAAACACCTTCTCCAGTGCCGTCGATTCCGCGTCGAGTTCATCCTTCAGTCCGACCTGCTGCGCGGCGATCGTCGCCACGGATGTCGTGTGCAGTTGGCGCAGCGCCGCAAGCTGGATGCTGAAGTCTCTGCCGAGTACATCCAACGACGCTCGCATCGCGGTCAGCGGAGCGGCATGCGGCAGCCCCTCCAACGCCTTGTCGCTAAGAAAGGCCGTATCGGGCAAGCTGTCCTCGAGTGCCGAAAGGCCTTCGGCAGTGCGGCCGATCTCCTCGTTCACTCGCTTGGCAAGTTGCCGCTCGCGTTCGAGTTGCGGCACCAGCGCCAGTTTGCTTTCAAGCCCCAAAGACTTGAACTGCTGCACTTGTTCCGTCAGCTTGGGTAGGCGAGCGACCTGCGCCTGCAGTTCGTCCTTCTGACGTATCACCGCCAGCAGCTTCTCCCGGTTCTCGGTCAGACGCTTTGCGATGGCGGCCAGTTCGCTGGTGAGCGCCGTTCCGCCCGGAAGAAAGCGGTTCAGGATGGCTGTCTGACTTGCAGGATCACGAGCCAGTTCGAAGATCTCGTTCTGCCCATAGATTTCGATGCGCGGCAGTAGATCGCGAGGGTGGAGGGTCGAGACTTGCCCGTTGTCGCCCTTCACGATCGGAGGCTCGCCATAGCGCCGCGACACGGAATAACGTCGGCCGTGCAAAGCACGGGAAACGACTTCGAGCTCGATGCGACCGCCGACGAGATTGGCCTTGACGATTTCGTCATGTTGCCGGCGAGCGGCGGCCGCGCGCGGCGCGGCATCGAGCACATAGCGCAGGCATTCGATGAGTGTCGACTTGCCGGTGCCGCGTCCGCCGATCACTGCGTTCAGATGCGCCGACAGCACGATTTCTATGCCATCGAGATAGCCGCCGTGAAAGCGCAGATTCTCCAATCGAGAGTAGTTTGCATCTAGCAAGGCGCCAAGTCGGATGCGCGAGTCCGGATCCTTGAACGCGGTGACGAAACTCTCGAAGCTCGGCCGCGTCATCTTGATCCAGCAACTCGCACGGGGATCGGCCATGTCCTCGGGCTTGGCCACGTCCTTGGCGTTCAGCAGCGCGATCCGATGCTGGCGTTTGTAATCCGGGTTTCCGTTGAGGACGATGTCCTTGTAGTTCGCCGGCAGATCCTCGATCGGCCCGGGAATCTGTCCGGCCTTAACCAGCGTCTCGGTCTTCCAGACATGGACCAGTCCACCTCCGTCTTGGTTCAGGCGTAGCAGGCCGTTGCCACCAGTCATATGCGCCGCGTACCAGAATCCGCCAAGGTCAAAGACGACCCGCGAGAGATCAAGGCAGGTCCTGCGCGAAGGCCGCACCGCGTCCTCCACGTCAGTCAGGTCGAGCCGGCCGAGGTAGCGATTCAACTGGTCTTTGGTCGTGCCCTCGGGGAACAGGCACACCATGTGGATCTCCTCGCTGGAAGCGATCTCGAACCCAGGAAACACGATGATGCCGTGCGGTTCGAGGAATCGACGTAGGCCATCGATGGCATCAACGCTGCCATGGTCTGCGATGCCAATCACTTTGACTTCCTGCGCCAGACATTGATCGAGCAACTCCTGGTTGTAGGCTGCCTCGCTCAACCCGTGTCCGGTGCCTCGGTACTTCGCCTGATAGCTGTACGGATTCACCTGCAGGGCGCAGCGCCAGAAGCGCGCGACAGTGTAGCCAGACTGGAGAACCGGTTCGATGTTCATCAACCGTGTGCCTGGGAACGCAGTTTGCGATCCGCGACGGGCATCTCCGGGCCCTCGCGCAGCAGTTTGACTACCGCTTTACGCACCAGCCAAGCCACACTCACATCCTCCCGCGAGGCGATTGCCTGCAACGCGTCCAGTTGCCGCCGGGGAAGCGTGACGGTCACTCGCTTGATCTCAGCGTCGACTGAACGGGTCATGGGTGCGGACATCAACTTGCAGCAAGTTGCTTCATATTACTGCACTCAGAGCACGCGGACCAAGTCCAGTGTCACGGGCACCGGCAGCGCCAGGACGGCTGCCACGTCGCCCACCGCGGTGGGCGGCCGCCATCGCGGCCAGCATCAACTCACGGGCGGCTGACAACTACGACGTCAGCACCGTCAACGCCAACCTTGACCACCAGCAAAACTCCCCTCAAGGTGACGGCGAATGTCGACGCAAAGGCGGCCTCAGTGCGCGTGCAGCGCCGCGGGGTGGCCCGATGCGCGCTGCATCGGCTGCGCATTGACCCGCAACTTCGGCTCGTCCTGAACGAACGGCGCGACGCCCAGCGATTGGTACAACTGCCCCGGTGAAATCAGGCTGCCTTGCGTGATCACCAGCGCCACCTTGCGAAGGTCGCCGATGTTCACCGTCGGGTCACCGTCGACGAGCACCAGATCCGCCAGCTTGCCCACCGTGATGCTGCCGCGGTCACCACTGGTGCGCGAATAGCGTGCTGCGTCGCGGGTTGCGATCTGCAGCACCTGGGGCGGGCTGAGCCCGGCCTTCACGTACAGCGCCAGTTCGCTGTGCAGCGCGAAGCCGGCAAAGGCATCGGTGCCGGCGACGATGGGAATGCCGGCTCGGACCATGCGGCCGACGAAGTCGACCATCTTGGCGTAGGAAGCCTGGTAGCGCGCCGCCGTCGCGTCGTCGGCGATCTTCAAGCTGGCCACGCGGAAGCCGCGCTGCACATCGGGCGGCAGGTGGTCGACGACCGCGGCGTACGGCTCGGACAACTCGCCGTCGCGCTGCTTGATGAAGTCGAAGACCGCCACGGTCGGGTCGACGACCGTGCCACGCCGCTTCAGCAAGGCGATGAAGTCCTGCACCGGTTTCGAGTCGAAGTCGAGCGCCGCGACCTTCTCCGCAGGCAGGTAGAAGCGGTCCAGCGTGCGGGTGTCGGTGGTCGGCGTGACCAGGAAGTTGAGCAGCACCTGGTTGATGTGCTGGATCTCGTCGAAGCCTTGTTCGACCACGTCCTGCGCGCGCATGAACACCGGCACGTGCCCGCTGACCCGCATGCCGCGCTGGTGCGCATAGGCCACGATCTCGGGCACCATCTCGCGCGGGAACGAGTTGTAGATCTTGAGTTGCGGGTAGCCGCGCACGGCGTACCAGTCGACCGCGTCCTTGGCTTCCTGAAGCGTCTTGATGACGAAGCCCATGCGGGCGGCATGCGGGCTGTCGCCTTCGAGAAAGCCGCAGGGAACGATCTGCGGCAACAGCAGTTCGCCGGCCGCGGCTTCGTCGAGCATCTGCTGCAGCTTCGTGTTGTTGTTGCCCATGTCGCGGACCGTCGTCACGCCGGCGGCCAGATGCAGGCCGCCGTCCCAGCGGTCGACGTGAGCATGCATGTCGAACAACCCGGGCAGCACGATGCGGCCAGCCGCGTCGATCTCGGCATCGGCCTTGCCCACCGGCGTGCCGGCCGGCAGGACCGCCGTGATGCGCCCGCGCAGCAGGTAGATGTCGAACGGCCCGCCCAGGCGCGCCGTATCGCTGTCGAAGACGCGCGCGTTGCGCAGCACCGTCAGGCCGCGCAGCGGCTGGCGCAGCGCAGCCAGGTCCTTGAGCAGCGTCGCCTCGGCCGCGTTCTGGCGCTGTTCCAGCAGCTTGGCATGCGCTTGCCAGCCGTCTTCGATGGCCGTCAGCCAACCCGGGTAGACCGCTGCGAACAGGCGCGGCTTCGCACCGGCTGTTGCCCAGTAGAACGAAGGCGTCAGCCCGAGGCCGGTCTGCGCGAGCAGGCGGACGCGGCGGCGCTGCCCGCCGCTGACGAGCTCGACCTCGTCGAGCTGGCGCTGGCTCAGGCTGCCGGACGGCAGCAGCGCCAGCTTGCCGTCGGCGCTGGCGGCCAGCGCGGCGATGCTCAGCGACGCCATTTCGAACGAGCCGTTCAGCGGCACGTACAGCGCGGGGCCGGTGGCGCGGGCCGAGCCGCGTTCGGACGTCGACTGCCACTCGGCCTTTTCGCCGCTGCGGACGAAGCGTTCGTCGACCGGGGCGCCATAGGTCGATACGCCCTTGACTTCGTAGCTCGACAGAACGCCGTCGGGGCCGGTCTGAAAACGCTCGCTGAGTTCAGGCCCGCGGCCGTTGTCCTTGAAGATGTAGCGCACCGTTGTCAGCCCGGCGTCCGATCGTTCGACGACCTGCTCGCCGGCGGTTCTGCCGTCACCGGAGAGCACGACGTAGCGCGTCGTCTCCAGCGCGTGCGCGCCGGTCGATGTGGCCAGCGCCATGGCAGTCGCCGCGATCGTCACCCATCTGTTCACCATGACTGCTCCCTGACTTTCGAATGACCCAACCTTATCCGGTCGGCTGAGGCGGGTCTGCCCTATCGGACGCCGCGCGGTTCGCAAAGCGGACACAGGGTCGACGCGTGGTCTCCTGGTCAGTGCATGGCAAACTGGGCGAACTTGCCGCGTCGCCCTGACGCATTCGCTCTCCCACCGATCAAGATTCCAGTCAGGACTACTTTGAAACTCGCCACCTGGAACATCAACTCCCTGGCCGTGCGTCTGCCGCAGTTGCTCGACTGGCTGGCCGCCAATCCGGTGGACGTGATCGTGCTGCAGGAAACCAAGCTCACCGACGACAAGTTTCCGCGCGCCGAACTCGAAGCCGCCGGCTGGCGCCTGCAATGGTTCGGCCAGAAGACCTACAACGGCGTCGCGCTGCTCAGCCGCAGCGAGGCCACGCTGGTGGTCAAGAACATCCCCGGCTTCGACGACGAACAGGCGCGCGTCATCACCGGCTGCGTCGACGGCATCCGCGTCGTCGGCGCCTACGTGCCGAACGGCCAGGCGCCGGACAGCGACAAGTTCGGCTACAAGATGCGCTGGCTGCTGGCGCTGCGCGGCTGGCTGCAGGCCGAGCTGGCGGTGCACCCGCAGCTGGTGCTGATGGGCGACTTCAACATCGCGCCCGAAGACCGCGATGTCCACGACCCGGTGGCCTGGGCCGGGCAGATCCTGTGCACGCCCGAAGAGCGCGCGCACTTCCAGGCCTTGCTGGGCCTGGGTCTGACTGACGCCTTCCGGCTGTTCGAGCAGCCGCCGAAGGCCTGGTCGTGGTGGGACTACCGCAACCTCGCGTTCCGCAAGAACCAGGGGCTTCGCATCGACCACATCCTCGTCAGCGAGGCGCTGAAGCCGCGTGTCGCGGCCTGCAGCATCGACAAGCTGCCGCGCAAGAACGAGCGCCCGAGCGACCACGCGCCGGTGGTCGTGGAGATCAACTGAGCGGACGGCCGCGCTACCTGGCCTGCTACGACCTCAGCACCGCGGCCACGCCGCGGCATGCGGCTCCGGCTGCGGCCCGCTTGCGCCGCATGACAAGCCCGCCGCCCAGCAGGCCGGCAAGGGCCAGGACCAGCGAATGAGGTTCGGGCACGGCGGGCGGCGGCGACGGGTCGAGCAGGATCAACGTGAACGCGAAACTGGCGTCGCCAGCATTCAGCGGCGAATTGCCGCTGAAGGAACCTGCGAAGGCAACCAGGTTGTAGTCACCGCTGGCCAGCGTGCCGGAATAGTCGAAGGCGCCGGTCGACTCCGAACCCTGGACCACGATCCCGCCGTTGGCACCCAGGCGCTCCAGTTGCAGGCTGGCGAAAGAGCCGGCGTTGCCCGACGCCGCCAGCGTGGCGCTGCCGACGAAGTCAAAGCCGCTGGTGAGCGTGAAGGAGAGAGAAAAGATCGAGCTTGATTCAGCAACGCCACCGTTGAACAGGCGCAGCGAACTGCTGCCGAAACCCACGAACGCAAACGCATCGATGTCGGAGACCTGCTCCGCACTGGCCCTGGGCACATCGCCCGTGTCCGGCAACTGCACTGACAGCACGGACTCATTGAAGAGGCCGGATGGGGCCACCGTCGACTGGGTCTGCTCCGTGCTGGCCGAGGTCGCGGCGCGGATGCTGCGTTCGGCCGCCGTTACCGCCACGCCGGCTTGCGCTGCCGTGGCAGCCATCAGCGTGCTGGCCAGCAGCGCGGCGGCGGCCACGACCTCGCGCGTGCGACCGGCGGTTGCCGGGCGACGTGGTTCGGCGTTCGATTTCATGTGCATGGCGACTGGGCTCTGAAGTGGACGGACAGCCGCCATGCTCGGCCCCCGGCGCCGCAGGCGCCATGGGGCACTTGTCCCGGGTCTTGCCGCCGCGTCCCATGGGCAAGGCCCGTGACGGGACTTTTGGCCCGCTTGGGCGCCTCTGAGCCGAACTTAGGGCACGACCTCGAACTGGGTCGTCGCAGCGCCGAATTCGTCGCCGCAGCCGCCGCCTTGCGGGCACACCGGCCGGCCGGCGATCAGCGGCAGCTTGTCGGTGCTGGCGGCCGCCAGCACGGCCGCTTCGGCGCCGGTGGGGTAGCTGGTGAAGCCGCCGTCGACGCGCGGCGCGAATGCCTTGTGGTCGCGCGGCCAGCGCGACACCATCACCAGCAGCCGGCTGGTGCCGGCCGGCGCCGCGACGTTGAACTCCAGGCTGCCTTGCGGCAGCTTCAGCGAGCCGCCCTTGACGATGCGCGGCGCCGGCGTCAGCGCATTCGGGTACAGCTGCTGCAAGAGGCCGTCGGCGCCCTGGTTGAAGACGTAGACATAACCTTCCTGCAGCGAACGCAGCGTGAAGACGAGCTTGTCCTTGTCGATGCGCAGCCGCTCGCCGGCGACCTTGACCTCCAGCCCCCAACCCGGCGTCTGCGCCGCGACGACGCGGTCGAACTCGGCGGCGGCGTCCCAGCTCGGCGCTCGCGGCACCTCGGCGGCAGCGACGGGTGCCGGTGCCGGCGCGGCGAGCACAGGGGCCGGCGCCGGTGCTGGCGCGGCGGCCACTGGCGCCGGGCTCGGTGCGCGCAGCGCGAAGAAGCCGCCGACACCGGCCAACGCCAGCGCCGCCAGACCGGCGCCAACCCAGACCCGGCTGCTGCCCGCCGGCGCAGGCGCGGGCGCCGGCACCGGTGCAGCGACAGCTTCGCGCCGCGGCGACGGCACGGCGCGCGTGCGCTCGAACAGCGACGGCACGACCGCGGTGCGCTCGGCCAATGGCAGCGGCAGCGGCATCGGCATGGGCAGCGGTACCGGCGCCGGCGCCGGCACGGGCAGCTCCACCGGCAGCAGCAGGTCGGTCGTCTCGGACAGCGGCAGGTCCGGCCCATCCGGCAGCAGCAGGTCGGGTTCGGTGACGGCCGGAGGCAGCGACAGATCATCGCGCCCGGGGTGGCTCGACGGGTAGCGGTTCTCGGCCGCTTCGGCCACCGACGCCGCCAGCCCGATCTGCACCTTGAACTCGGCGATGCTCCTCGTGCGCCCCGCCGGCCGCACCGTCAGCGCCAGGTCGATGGCGTTCAGCAGGCGCTCGCTGTAGCGCCCGGCCGCGGCCTTGGCCACCGGCTCGTAACTGTCGTTGACGAGCCGCCCCACCGACGGCGGCGGCACCTTGCCCATGATCGCGTAGTAGGCCACCGCGGCCAGCGCGTAGACATCGGTCCACGGGCCCTGCTTCATGCCCGGGATCTCGGCGTATTGCTCGACCGGCGCGTAGCCGGGCTTCAGGATCACCGTCAGCGCCTGCGTCATGTCGCCGATGACGCGCCGCGCGGCGCCGAAGTCCAGCAGCAGCGGCCGGTTGCTGCCGGCCAGCAGCAGCACGTTGTCGGGCGCGATGTCGCGGTGGTACCAGTGTTCGGCGTGGATCACCGCCAGCGCGTCGGCCACCGGGCCGATCCAGCCGAGGATCGTGGCCTCGTCGGGCGGCGTCTTGCGCAGCCGCAGCTCTTCGCGCAGCGTCTTGCCCTGGTAGAACGGCATCGCCATGTAGGCCGAGCCGTTGGCCTCCCAGAAGCGGAACACCTTCACCAGCGCCGGGTGGTCGAACTGGGCCAGCATCTGCGCTTCCTTGACGAAGCTCTGCAGCCCGGCATAGAACGGCTCGGCGTGGCGCTCCGAGCGCACGCCCACCTGCAAGCCGCCGCTGCGCAAGGCCAGCGACGCCGGCATGTATTCCTTGATCGCGACGGTGCGCTTGAGCGAACGGTCCCAGGCGCGGTAGACGATGCTGAAGCCGCCTTCGCCGGCCACGCCCAGCACCTCGAACTCGCCCAGCGCCGTGCCTGCGGGCAGCGCATTGCCCGATTCGAACGGCGGGTGTGCCGCGGCTGGCGTGCCGGCCATGCGCGACGGCAAGGACTCGGTCGGGCCGTAGTCGCTCGGACCGTCGTCGGGAGGGGTGGGGCTCATGGAGTGATCGGGTGCGAAAACAAGCGACTGCCGGCGCCCGGCGCCAACGCGAATCTTACGCAGCGGCGCCGGATCAACCGAATTGGGGCCAATCCCGGCGATACCCCCCACGTTTCAAGGCGTTGGAGGGGGGTATGTCTCACCCTCAGTATCGACGCTTTCAAGCGCTTGCCGCGCTAGCATCCGGCAACGATTCGACGCTGGAGGGCCGATGACTCGCAACAAGCTCGCAAGGCAGGGCTTCAGCCTGGCCGCCATCAGCCTGGCCGCGCTCGCCGTGCCCGGCGCGCCAGCCCTGGCACAGCCCGCGCCCGAGCCGCCGGCCGGCGCCGAAGCCAAGGTCGACGTGCGCGGTTTCACGATCACCGGCAACACGCTGCTCGACGCCACCGCGATGGCCGGGCTGCTGGCGCGCTACAAGGGCCAGCGCACGTTCGCCGAGCTGCGCGAAGCCGCGCAGACGGTGCAAGGCCTGTACGCCGAGGCCGGCTACGGCGCCGTGCTGGCCTACCTGCCGCCACAGCCGATGAACGACGGCAACGTCACCATCGCCGTCGTCGAAGGCAAGGTCGCGAAGGTCACCGTGCGCGGTGCGAAGCGGCTGTCCGACGCCCGCGTGCGCGCCGCGCTGCCGACGCTGAAGGAAGGCGAGACGCCACGCGTGCGCCGCATCGACTCCGAGCTGCAGATCGCCAACGAGAACCCGTCGCGCCAGATGGGCGTGCTGCTCGGGCCGGGCGCCAAGCCCGGCGAGGTCGAGGCCACGGTCAACGTCGACGAGCAGCCGGTGCAGCACTTCAACATCGGCCTGGACAACTCGGGCAACGACCGCACCGGCAACTACCGGCTCAGCGGCGGCTGGCAGCACGCCGACGTCAGCGGCCACGACGACGTGCTGAACCTGCAGATCCAGACCTCGCCCACCGAGTCGAGCGCGGTCAAGGTGGTCAGCGCCGGCTACCGGCTGCCGCTGCCCGGCTGGCATTCGGCGATCGACCTCTTCGCCGCCTATTCCGACGTCGATGGCGGCACCACCAACACCGCCGCCGGCGACCTCAGCTTCAGCGGCAAGGGCCGCGTCGCGGGCGTGCGCTCGATCTGGTACCTGCCGCGGCTGGCCGAGTTCGACCAGCGCGTGACCATCGGCCTGGACCACCGCGCCTACCTGAACAACTGCCAGATCGCCGGCCTGCCGCCGGGCGCCTGCGGCCCAGCCGGCGAAAGCGTGACGGTGCACCCGCTGGCGCTGGAGTATTCGGCGCAGTCGGGCAGCCGCATCGCCGCCGGCTTCAACGCCGGCATTGCACGCAACCTCGACATCGGCGGCAAGCACACCGACGAAGCCGCGTTCGAAGCCGTGCGCACGGGTGCCAAGCCGGGCTACACGGTGTTCCGCGCCGGCGGCTACGTCACGCTGCCGCTGCCCGAAGACTGGACGGTCGGCGGCCGCCTGTCGCTGCAGTACAGCGGCGACGAACTGGTGCCGGGCGAGCAGTTCGGCATCGGCGGCGCCAACTCCGTGCGCGGCTATGAAGAGCGCGAAGTCTCGGGCGACCGCGGCTTCTTCGGCAGCCTCGAAGTCAGCACACCCAAGCTCGGCTGGGCCGGCGACAAGGTCGACCTGCGCTTCGTCGCGTTCGCCGACTCCGGCCAGGTGACGAACCGCGACGCCGCGCCCTGCGCCGGCACGCAGACCCGCTGCTCGCTGGCTTCAGTGGGCGCAGGGGCCAAGCTGGCCTTCGGCAACGTGCAGGCACGCCTGTTCGTCGCCAACGCGCTGAAAGACAGCGCGACCACGCAGAAACAGGACTGGCGTTCGCACTTCTCGATCAACGCCAGTTTCTGAACCGGAGTCCGCCGTGATGAACGCCAGCCCACTGCCCCAAACCGCCACGCGCCGTACGCGCCGCCCCGCCCTGCGCCCGGTCGCCCTGGCCGCCTGCCTGCTCGCCGGCAGCGCCGGCGCGGCCGACATCCTGCCGCGCGGCATGCAGGTCGCGGCCGGCCAGGCCACGCTCACGACCAACGGTTCGCAGCTGACCATCACGAACAGCCGCAACGCGATCCTGAACTGGCAGAGCTTCTCCATCGGCCAGGGCAACACCGTGCGCTTCGACCAGCCCAGCGCCAGCAGCCAGGTGCTGAACCGCGTGCTCGGCCGCGACCCGTCGGCGATCAACGGCCAGATCAGCAGCAACGGCCGCGTCTGGTTGCTGAACCCGTACGGCGTGCTGTTCGGCGCGCAGGCGCGTGTCGACGTCGCCGGCCTCGTGACGTCGACGCTGAGCTTGAGCGACGCCGACTGGCAGGCCCAGCGCTACAGCCTGACGGCCAACACGCTGTTCCCCGGCGCCACCATCGTCAACCAGGGTGAACTGCGTACCACGGGCGGCGGCCACATCGTGCTCGTTGGCAGCAACGGCGGCGTGCGCAACGAAGGCAGCATCGATGCCGGCGGCGGCCGCGTCGTGCTGGCCGCCGGCAGCAGCGTCGACCTCGTCGACACCGCGCTGCCGAACCTGGCGGTGCGCGTCAACGTGCCGGCCGGCGAAGTGCTGAACCTGGGCGCTATCACCAGCGCCGGCGGCCGCATCGACCTGCATGCCGCGGTCGTGAACCAGCAAGGCATCGTGCGCGCCAACGGCATCGGCAGCGGCCGCGGCGGCGAGGTCGTGCTCACCGGCAGCGACAGCGTGACGCTGGCTGCGGCCAGCCAGACCACGGCCGACGGCGCCAGCGGCGGCCGCGTCGTCGTCGACGCCGGCGCCGGCACCACCTTGATCGGCGGCCTGGTCTCGGCGCTGGGCACGCAAGGCGGCGGCGGCTCGGCCACGCTGCTCGGCCGCCAGGTCGGGCTGCTCGGCGGCGCGACGGTCGACGTCTCCGGCCGCAGCGGCGGCGGCGATGTCTGGGTCGGCGGCGGCGTGCAGGGGCGCGACGCCAGCCTGCGCAACGCCGACGCGGTGTACTTCGACGGCGGCGCGCGCATCGCGGCTGACGCCACCGAGCGCGGCGACGGCGGCCGCATCGTGCTCTGGAGCGACCATGCCACGCGCGCCTTCGGTGCCTTGAGCGCCCGCGGCGGCGCTTTGGGCGGCGACGGCGGTTTCATCGAAACCTCGGGTGGCTGGCTCGACGCGCGCCCGGCGTCGGTGCGCACCGACGCCGCGGCCGGCCGCTCCGGCCACTGGCTGCTCGACCCGTCGGACGTGATCATCACCGACAACGTCGAAGACAGCGGCATCAGCGGCTCGCCGAACTTCACGCCGAGTTCGGACACGGCCGTGCTCAGCACGGCCAGCATCGTCGCGGCGCTGAACGCCAACAACAACGTCACCGTCACCACCAGCAGCAGCGAGGGTGAAGCCAACGGCGACATCAAGGTCACGTCGGCCAACATCAAGCCGACGCCGACCGCGGCGGTCAGCCTGACGCTGAACGCCGACCGCAACATCGTGCTCGACTTCACCACCGTGCGCAGCGACGGCGCACCGCTGAGCGTGAACCTGAACGCAGGCACCAGCGGCAACGGCGGCGCGGTGGCGGTGCGCTCGTCGAGCATCATCACGCGCGGCGGCGACATCGTCATCGGCGGCGCGTCATTCCCCTGCGGCCCGAACCAGTGCGAGAACATCGGCAGCGGCGCCGTCGGCAGCGACCAGACCGGACTGCGCGACGGCATCCTGGTGGCGTCGTCGACGCTCGATGCCGGCAGCGGCAGCATCAAGATGACCGGCCACAGCGTGGCGCAGAACGCCGACGCGTCGGGTGTGGCCATCGTCGAAGGCTCGACGCTGAACGCGCGCACGATCGACATCACCGGCACCATCGACTCCGACGGCCCCTACTTCCGCACCGGCGTGAAGCTGGCCGGCGGCACGATCACCGCGACCGAGCGCATCAGCATCGACGGCGCCGCCTACTCCGGCGTCTATCAGGACGATGCCTACCCGGTGGGCGTGGACGTGCTCAGCGAGCTGCGCGTCGACCCCGGTGAATTCGACAGCGAGGCGCTGCTGTCCGTCACCGGCACGGTGCAGGAAGCGCAGCGCTTCTCGAGCTTCGGCCTGCCCGCGGTGCAGCGCTTTGCCGTCGGCATCCGCGGCGGCGCCGGCAAGCTGGTGGCGGCCAACGGCGCCGCGCTGCAAGTCAGCGGCTCCGACCTGTCGCCGAACGGCGACTTCGGCATCTACGCCGTCGGCAGCGCCGAGAACTTCATCGACGCCTCGTCGGCCAGCCAGCTGACGCTGACCGCCGCCTTCGGCGGCATCCGCATCGGCGGCCAGGTGCTGGCGCCCGAAGGCGGGCCGCTGACGATCACCGCCGACGGCCTGCTGTCGATCGAAGCGGCCACCATCACCGGCAACGCCAGCCGCGTGACGCTGGCCGGCCAGACGGTCGAGATCGGCACGCTCGGCGAAGCGACGCAGCTCTCGTTCGGCGACGAGACGCCGGTGCAGATCAGCGCCGAGAGTTTCCGCTTCGGCTTCCTGCCGTCGATCGACGTCGGCGAAGGCGGCGGCATCGACACCGGCGGGCTGTCGGCCGGCCGCTCGTCGCAAGGCATGGCGCGCCGGCTCGACCTGTCGCCGCCCGAAGCCACCGCACTCATCGCCACCGGCGGCGTGATCAGCGTGTTCGCCAACAGCGTCGAGTTCGGCCCCGGTGCGGTGCTGCACTCCGAAGCCGGCGGCAACGCCATCCTGATGGCCGGCCTTGGCGAGTCGTCGAACATCGGCAGCTTCGCCAACGGCGCCGGCAGCGGCGTGCTGAGCACGCCGAACGGCCATTGGCTCATTTACGCCGTCGACCCCGACAGCGTGGACACGCCCTTCGACGCCGGCGCGCTGCAGGCCGACTTCCGCCAGTACGGCGCTGCGTTCGGCACCGAGCCCGCGGCCAGCGGCAACGGCTTCCTGTTCTCGACCAGCGCGCTGCTGTCGCTGAGCGGCTCGGGCACGCCGAGCAAGGTCTACGACGGCAACACGAATGTCGACCTGGATTCGATCGAGTCCTCGGTCACCGGGCTGAAGAGCGGCGACCACCTCGTCGTCGGCGTGCGCTACGACGACAAGAACGTCGGCACCGGCAAGGCCATCGTCGTCGCACCCAGCGGCGCCACCGGCATCGTCGACGCCAATGGCGCGCCGGTGTACGGCTACACGCTGGACAGCGAACGCATGCTCGGCGACGTGACGCCGCGCACGCTGGAGCTGGCCAGCGTCGTCGTCGCCGACAAGCGCTACGACGGCACGACGCAGGCCTTCGTCAGCAGCTGGAACTTCAACGGCCTGGTCGCCGGCGACCAGGTGCGCGTCGGTACATCCACAGCCACCTTCTCCGACGCCAATGTCGGCACCGCCAAGCCGGTGTCGGCCAGCTACAGCAGCCTCACCGGCACCGACGCGCGCAACTACGTGATCGGCGAATCCTCGTCGGCAACCGGCAGCGCATCCATCACGGCCGCCTTCCTGAGCTACGTGGCCGACCCGGTGAACATCGTGCGTGGCGGCACGCTGCCGGCGCTGACCGGCAGCGTCACCGGCTTCGTCGGCGAAGAAACGCTGAGCAGTGCGACCACCGGCACGCTGGCCTTCGGCACCACCACGCTGCCCGATGCCGAGCCGGGGCACTACGCGATCAACGGCTCCGGCCTGAGCGCCGCCAACTACGTGTTCGTGCAGGCCTCGGCGAACGCCGTGGCCTTGACGATCGCGGCGCCGCCGGCACCGCCGCCGGTGCCGGTCGAGCCCACCGTGAACGCCGCCATGGTCAGCGCGCTGACGCTGGTGTCGCTGCCGACGGCACCCAGCTCGCCGCAGTCCGGGCGTTCGCTCGACGCGCTGCAGGCCGTGCAGTCGGGCGCGCCGGGCGACCGCACCGCCTTCGCCAGCCTGGACCTGGGCAAGATGTCGCAGGACGCCATCGCGTCGGTGCTGGCCGCGCGCGAGGAGTACAAGAGGTCGATCTTCTCGCAGGCACTGTCGCGGCTGGAAGACAACCCCGGCCTGGCCGACGCCGCCGGCTGCGCCACCGCCGAACAGGCCGCCAGCGGCGTGTGCCTGATGACGGCGCCGCTGGGCAACGCGCTGGCGATATCCAACGCCCGCGTCGTCGAACAGGGCGCCGTGGCGGCGCCCCAGCCCGGCACGCCGGCCGCGGCCACACCGGCACCGGCACCGGCGCAGACGCCTGCTGCTGCGGTGGCGGCCGCGCCGGCCGCCGCGCCCGGCCCCGCGCCAGCGCCGGGCATGACGCCGGACGCGGCGTTGGCCGCGCTGCCCGAGGCCACGCTGCGGCTGCCTGCGGCACGCGCGGTGAAGTCGGCGTCGGTGCCGCAGATCGTGCGCAAGATCGCCGTGCTGATCGGCATCGACCAATACAACGACGCGCGCATCCCGACGCTGGCCAATGCCGTGGCCGACGCGCGCGCCGTCGCGCAGTCGCTCGAAACCAACCTCGGCTACCAGACCGTCGTGCTCGAGAACCCGACCCGCACGACCATCTTCCGCACGCTGAACCAGCTGTCGACGGCACTCGGCCCGAACGACTCGGTGGTGCTGTACTACGCCGGCCACGGCGACGTGGTCGAGAAGACCGGCCTGGGCTACTGGCAGCCGGCCGATGCCGACCCGGCACGGCCGGAAACCTGGATCTCGAACACCGACATCGGCCGCTTGCTGCGCCAGCTGCCAGCGCAGCAGGTGGCGATGATCTCCGACAGCTGCTTCTCGGGCAGCCTGGTGTCCGACGAACGAATCCGCGGCATCAGCGCGCAGGATCCGGCGGCGCTGCTGAACCGCCGCGCGACGGTGGTCATGTCATCCGGCGGCAACGAGCCGGTGTTCGACTCGGGCAAGGACGGGCATTCGCCGTTCGCCTACAGCCTGCTGCAGTCGCTGTCCAAGGTGTCGACCTGGAAGCCCGGCAGCTCGCTGTTCGAGCAGGTCCGCTTCGACGTGGCGCGCCAGCTGCCGCAGCGGCCGCAATACGGCGCGTCGCGCGTCGGCGGCCACGAGACCGGCACCGACTACCTGTTCGAACAACGCCAGCTCGAGGGAGTGACGCGCTGAACCCGTCAGGCGGACAATCGCACGCTATTCCGCCGGACACCGATCTGAAGGAGTTTCTCGATGAACATCACCCGAACCCTGCGCCTGGGCGCCATCGCTGCCGCTGCTGCTGCCGCCACGCTGTGCCTGCAAACCGCTTACGCCGAAGGGCCGGTGCTGAAGCCGTCGCAAGTGACTGAAAACGTGCTCGTCGATGCGCTGGCCATCGACCCCGGCCCGCAAGACACGGCCGGCGGCACGCGGGCGATCCGGCCGACGCTGAAGTCGGGCGAACCGGCCAAGCCGGCCGGCCCGGGCAAGGCCAACCTGCTGATCACCTTCGCCACCGGCTCTTCGGATCTGTCGGCAGAAACGATACAGACGCTGGGCGTCGTGGCCAAGGCGCTGCAGTCGGACCGGCTGGCCGGTTTCGTGTTCCGCGTCGAAGGCCATGCCGACCCGCGCGGCTCGGCCGAGTACAACATGAAGCTGTCGGAAGAGCGCGCCCAGGCCGTGGTGTCCTACCTGACCGGCAAGCTGGGCGTGCTGCCCGATCGTCTGGCAGCCGTCGGCAAGGGCGCCACCGACCCGATCAACCCGCAGCACCCGGACGCGGTGGAAAACCGCCGCGTGACGATCGTCACGTCGAAGTAGGAACAGCCTTCACCGCAGAGGTGCTGAGGACGCAGAGTTGTCGCAGAGGAATACGGAGTTTGCTCGGCGAGCCTCTGCGTTCTCAGCGACTCTGCGGTGAAGTGTCTTTCTCAGTCATCGAGCCCGAGTTCCTGGATCTTGCGGGTGATGGTGTTGCGGCCGATGCCCAGCTTCTGAGCCGCTTCGATGCGGCGGCCGCGCGTCAGGTCGAGCGCGGTGTGGATGAGCTGGCCTTCGAACTGCTTGGTCAGCGCGTCCCAGACTTCGGGCTCGCCGGCTTCGAGACGGCGCCGCGCCTCGCGTTCCAGATCGGCCAGCCATGACGTCACGACGGCCGGCGCTTCCGGCGCCGGCATCGTGGCGCTGGCGGCCACTGCGGCAACAGGCGGCGCCGCGGCGGCCATCGGCGCCGGCTCGCCCATGGTCACCGGCACAGCGGATTGCACCGGCACACGCGACTCGGGCGCAGCCAGCAACTCGGGCGGCAGGTCCTTGGGTTCGACCACCTGCGCCGGCGCCATCACCGTCAGCCAGTGGCAGACGTTTTCGAGCTGGCGCACGTTGCCGGGGAAGTCGAAATTCTGCAGCCGCGCGATCGACGCGTCGGTAATGCGCTTGGCTTCGACGCCGAGCTCGCGCGCGCTCTTCTGCAGGAAGAAGCGCGTCAGCATCGCGATGTCTTCGCGCCGCTCGCGCAAGGCCGGCAGGCGCAGCCGGATCACGTTCAGCCGGTGGTACAGGTCTTCGCGGAACACGCCCTGGCGCACGCGCTCTTCCAGGTTCTGGTGCGTGGCGGCAATGACGCGCACGTTGCTCTTCAGCGGCTGGTGGCCGCCGACGCGGTAGAACTGGCCGTCGCTCAGCACGCGCAGCAGCCGCGTCTGCAGGTCGAACGGCATGTCGCCGATTTCGTCGAGGAACAAGGTGCCGCCGTCGGCTTGCTCGAAGCGGCCGCGGCGCATGGTCTGCGCGCCGGTGAAGGCGCCGCGTTCGTGGCCGAAGAGTTCGCTCTCGAGCAGGTCTTTCGGGATCGCCGCGGTGTTGATGGCGACGAACGGGCCTTGCCCGCGCGGGCTGTGCTTGTGCAGCGCACGCGCCACCAGTTCCTTGCCCGAGCCGCTTTCGCCGGTGATCATGACCGTGACATTGCTCTGGCTCAGCCGGCCGATGGCGCGGAACACGTCCTGCATCGCCGGCGCCTGGCCGAGCATCTCGGGCATCTGCTTTTCGCCGACGTCGCGCACGTCTTCGCGCAGGCTTTCGTCGACGGCGCGGCGGATCAGCTCCACCGCCTTGGGCAGGTCGAAAGGCTTGGGCAGGTACTCGAAGGCGCCGCCCTGGAAGGCCGAGACGGCGCTGTCCAGGTCGGAGAAGGCGGTCATGATGATGACCGGCAGGCCGGGCAGCCGCGCCTTCACCTTCGTCAGCAGGTCGATGCCGGTGCCGCCGGGCATGCGGATGTCGCTCACCAGCACCTGCGGCTCGTCGTCGTCGAGCGCGGCGAGCACGTCGCGGCCGCTGGCGAAGCTGCGCACGGTGAACTGCTCGCGCACCAGTGCCTTCTCGAGCACGAAGCGGATGGATTGGTCGTCGTCAACGATCCAGATGGGTTTCATGCAATCAGTGGCGCCATGTGCGATCGTGACTAAGGGGTTCGTCAAGGCAGGGGAATCAGCATCTTGAAGACGGTCCGGCCCGGCACGCTGTCGCATTCGATCGTGCCCTGGTGTTGCTGCACGAAGGTTTGCGCCAATGTCAGCCCGAGGCCGGATCCGCCGTCGCGCCCCGATACCAGCGGGTGGAAGATGCGATCGCGGATGGCCTCGGGCACGCCGGGCCCGTTGTCCTGGATATGCAATTCCAGTGCCAGTCGGAAACGCTGGCGTCCGAATGTGGCCTGGCGCGCGATGCGCGTGCGCAGGATCAGCTGCGCGTCGCCGTTGGCAATGCGCTCGGCCAGCGCCTGCGTCGCGTTGTGCGCGATGTTCAGAACGGCCTGGATCAGTTGTTCGCGGTCGCCGCGGAATTCGGGGATCGACGTGTCGTAGTCGCGCTCGACGTTCAGCCCGCGCGGGTACTCGGCCATCACCAGCGAGCGCACGCGTTCGCAGATCTCGTGGATGTTGACGTCGCCCACCACGTGCGGGCGCCGGTGCGGCGCCAGCAGGCGGTCGACCAGTGCCTGCAGCCGGTCGGCCTCATGGATGATGACCTGCGTGTACTCGGTGAGTTCGCGCGAGGTCACCTCCATCGCCAGCAGCTGCGCCGCGCCGCGGATGCCGCCGAGCGGGTTCTTGATCTCGTGCGCCAGGTTGCGCACCAGCTCCTTGTTGGCCTGCGCCAGGCCGTGCGCGCGTTCTTCGCGGTCCAGCCGGGTCTGCTGCTCGACCTCGATCAGCTCGACCAGCACGCGGTCGCCGCGGTCGAGCTGGCTGACGATCACGTGCACCGGCAGCTCGGGGCCGCTGACGCCCACGCCGACCGGCCGCTTCATGACGGCGTCGAAGCGGCCGCTGGCGACCTCGTTGCACGACACCATCTCCAGCGTGTCGCGCAATTGGGTCGGGTCGATCAGCCAGTCGAAGACGCTGCCGCGCTGCAGCGCCCGGCGCGACAGGCCGATGACGTTCTCCAGCGTCGAATTGGCGAACAGGCAGCGCCCGTCGGGGCGCGCGATGGCCACCATCGTGGCCAGCTGGTCGAAGGCGTCGAAGCCGGCGAGGCTCAAGTCTTCTTTCACGGCGTTCACAGCGGCAACTTCGCGAGTTCGCGCTTCAGCGCAGCGATGTCCGCCTCTTTGCGCAGGATGGCCGCCTTCATCTCGGCCACGCGGTCCATGTAGCGCTGGTAGTTGCGCTCGTCGCCGCGACGTTCGGGTTCGCCATTGTTGAATTCCTTCTGCAGCGCCGCCAGGCGCTCTTCTTCGCGGCGCAGTTCGTCGGCCAGGATGCGCCGCGCATCGCTGTCGCGCGCGCGCTGCTCGGCGGGGTCGATGCGGCCTTCGCCGGGGCGGCTGGCGCCGCCCGCAGCCGCCACCGGCCGCGGCCGCGGCACCTGCACGATGGTGATCGGCGCGCCGTCGATGGTGCGGCAGCCCTTGTCCTTGGCCTCCTGCGCCGACAGCAGGTTGGTATAGCTCTCGGGGTTGCCGGGACAGCGGTAGACGGTGGTCCCCTGCGCCTGCACGCCGGTGGCGGCGAGCAGCAGGGCCAACGAGGCGTAGCTCTTCATGGCCACGATTGTGGCAGCCCAAAAAAACAAGGGACGGCGAACCGTCCCTTGTGTTGGCATGCGCTGGCTTACAGCGTGTAGTACATGTCGAATTCGACCGGGTGCGTCGCCATGCGGAAACGCGTCACTTCCTGCATCTTCAGCTCGATGTAGGCGTCGATGTAGGCGTCGGTGAAGACACCGCCCTTGGTCAGGAAGGCGCGGCCCTTGTCCAGGTAGTCCAGCGCCTGGTCCAGGCTGTTGCAGACGGTCGGGATCTTCGCGTCTTCTTCCGGCGGCAGGTGGTACAGATCCTTGGTGGCGGCTTCGCCCGGGTGGATCTTGTTTTCCACGCCGTCCAGGCCGGCCATCAGCAGCGCCGCGAAGCCCAGGTACGGGTTGCACAGCGGATCCGGGAAGCGCGCCTCGATGCGGCGGCCCTTCGGGTTGGCGACGTAGGGGATGCGGATCGATGCCGAGCGGTTCTTGGCCGAGTAGGCCAGCTTCACCGGGGCTTCGAAGCCGGGCACCAGGCGCTTGTAGCTGTTGGTGCCGGGGTTGGTGATGGCGTTCAGCGCACGGGCGTGCTTGATGATGCCGCCGATGTAGTACAGCGCGAATTCGCTCAGGCCCGCGTAGCCGTCGCCGGCGAACAGGTTGACGCCGTCCTTCCAGACGCTCTGGTGCACGTGCATGCCGCTGCCGTTGTCGCCGACGATGGGCTTGGGCATGAAAGTCGCCGTCTTGCCGTAGGCGTGAGCGACGTTGTGGATGACGTACTTCTGCAGCTGCAGCCAGTCGGCGCGCTGCACCAGCGTGGCGAACTTGGTGCCGATCTCCATCTGGCCGGCGTTGGCCACCTCGTGGTGATGCACTTCGACCGGGATGCCGACCGATTCGAGGATCAGGCACATCTCCGAGCGCAGGTCCTGGCCCGAATCGACCGGCGGCACCGGGAAGTAGCCGCCCTTGACGGCCGGCCGGAAGCCGGTGTTGCCGTTCTCGTATTCCTTGCCGGTGTTCCAGGCAGCTTCTTCGCTCTCGATCTTCGAGAAGCAGCCCGACATGTCGTTGCTCCAGCGCACGCTGTCGAAGACGAAGAATTCGGGTTCCGGGCCGAAGTAGGCGGTGTCGCCCAGGCCGGTGCTCTTCATGTAGGCCTCGGCGCGCTTGGCCAGCGAACGCGGGTCGCGCTCATAGGGCTTGCCGTCGGCGGGGTCGAGCACGTCGCAGGTCAGGATGATCGTCGGCTCTTCGAAGAACGGGTCCAGGTTGGCCGTGCTCGGGTCCGGCATCAGCAGCATGTCGGAGGCTTCGATGCCCTTCCAGCCGGCGATCGACGAGCCATCGAAAGCATGGCCGGAGATGAACTTGTCTTCGTCGAAATGGGACACAGGCACGGACACGTGCTGTTCCTTGCCGCGGGTGTCGGTGAAGCGGAAGTCGACGAACTTGACTTCGTTCTCCTTCACCATCTTCATCACGTCGGCAACGGTCTTTGCCATGCAGATCTCTCCTAGCGGGGGCAGTGGGTTGGTTATCAGGGCGGCCAGCGGGAAGCGTCGGGAAAAAACGAGCCCGAAAGGCGCACTCGAATGTAGCAGTATCCATGCCCACGACCGGCCGCGGGCACCTCCGAACCAGCGTCAGCTTGGTGCACCACTATGCACCAACCGAGGTCGCTTTCAGATCACTCATCGCACCATTTCGGGGCCCAGCTGCGCGCCCAAGGCGAGTGCGCCGTCACGCAACACCGCGTAGGCGTCGTCCAGCGCGCCGGCCACCGAGCCCTTGACGCCGAGTTCGATATGGCGGCCATGCTGCGGGTGGTCCACGCTCGGCAGGCTGAAGACCTTGATGCCGGGAAAGCGTGCTTCGACGTCTTCCATCAGCGGCGTCAGCGTCGCTTCCATCGCGCCGAAGACGATGATCGAGCGTTCGCGCTGGCGCTCGCCGCCTTGCAGGTGGGCGTAGCGCTGGTCGAGCAGCCACTCGATCATCGGCCAGGCCATGACCGGGAAACCGGGCACGAAGTGCACGTCGCCGACGCTGAAGCCCGGGATCTTGTTGTACGGATTGGGCACGATCCGGCTGCCGGCCGGGAACGTGCCCATGTTCAGCCGGTGCACGTTGTCGGCCCGCTCGGGATCGAAGGGCACGCCCTGCTCCGCGGCGACATCGCGCATGCGGTCGATGATCAGCGCCTTGGCTTCGGGGTGCAGAGCCAGCGGCACGCCCAAGGCGGCGGCGGCGCACTGGCGCGTGTGGTCGTCGGGCGTCGCGCCGATGCCGCCGCACGAGAACACCAGCTCGCCGCTGGCGAAGGCGTAGCGCAGCGCCTCGGTGATGCGCGCGCGCTCGTCGCCGACATAGCGCGCCCAGGCCAGCTGCAGCCCGCGCGCCGACAACAGCTCGATGACCTTGGGCAGGTGCTTGTCCTGACGTTTGCCGGACAGGATCTCGTCGCCGATGATGATCAGGCCGATGTTCATAGCGGCGGCAGCAGTTCGACGGTTTCGACGGGCGGCGGCAGCGGAGGTACGGGCGGCGCGGCATCGCGGCGCAGCTTCTGCAGCGCGGCCAGTGCGAAGTGCGCGAACCAGCAGGCCGCGAACGCGAACACCAGCGTGTACAGCCAGACCGACGCGACGACGAGGAAGGGCGCGAAGATCAGCGTCGCCGCGCTCGCCGCCCACAGCAGCGACGGCGCCGCACCGAGGTAGCCGCAGATCACGCCGATGGCCAGCAGCGGCCAGCGCTGCTCGCGCAGGATCTGCCGCCGCTCGGCGGCGCTGGCATGCGCGGCGAGCACGTCGAAGGCGAAGACGCGGTAGGTCAGCCAGCCCCAGATCAGCGGCGGCAGCACCAGCACCAGCGGCGGCACGAACCACAGCGGGATGCTCAAGGACAGCGCCACCAGCGCCACCAGCGTGCACACCAGTGACCAAGCCAGGCCCTGGAACCAGCCGCCGCCCTGCAGGCGATCGAGCTGCGCGAAGCGCCGCGCCGCGACCAGGTTGACGATGGCCGGCGTCATCAGCAGCGCCACCAGCAGCAGCGACGCGAGCACGATCACCGGCACCGCCAGCGCCACCACGATCAGCGGCGCCACCAGTGCATGCAGGCCTTGCGCGCCGATCGAGTCCAGCCACTGCATCATGGCCGCGATCAGCGACCATTGTTCGAGCGCGCCGCGCACCGCGGCGACGGCCGGCTCCCAGTAGGCCCAGCCCAGCGCGGCGGTCGCGCCGCCGGCCAGCAGCAGCGGCAGCAGCGACCACAGGATCACCCGCGGGTGCAGGCAGTACGCGGCAGCGCGCCAGAAGGCGTCGAAGATGGCGCTCAAGGCCGGCTCAGCGCATGTTGCCGGTGTGGCCGAGCGAATAGCGCCCCGGCTGCGGCCAGACCGTCAGCCCGTGCGGCTCGGCGCCGACCTTGACCTGCACGACGTCGCCGGTGCTCGTGTCGAAGCGGTAGATGACGTCGTCGTAGCGCGCCGCCAGCCACAGCCACTTGCCGTCGGCGCTGACGTTGCCCATGTCCGGGCTGCCGCCGCCGGGCACGGCCCAGCGCGCGACGACCTTCTCGGTCGCGAAGTCGATCACCGTGACGCCGCCGTTGCCCAGCCGCGAGCCGTGGATCTTGTGCGAGCCACGGTTCGCCACGTAGAGCTGCTTGCCGTCGCGGCTGGGGTACAGGCCGTGTGCGCCGAGTCCTGTCTGGATGAAGCCGACCTGCTTGAACGTGGCACCGTCGACGATGTGCACGCCATCGGCATGCATGTCGGCGATGTAGAAGCGCCGGCCATCCGGCGAGATGCGGATGTCCTGCGGCATGCCCTTCTGCACCGTGCAAATCTCGCTCTCGCCGGGCTCCCACACCTTGCCCGGCGCTGTGCGCGGCGCGCCCGGCTTTTCCTTGAAGCGCGTCGCCGGCATCTGCAGTTGCAGGTAGCCCAGCACCTTGCGCTGCACGAGGTCGATCTTCACCAGCGTGCCGGAGAACTCGCAGGTGAAGATGGCGAACTGGCCGTCGATGGAGAAGTCGGCGTGGTTGATGCCTGGGCAGCCCGGCGTGTCGATCGAATACTGCGCCGCCATCGTCTTCGGGTCGCGGAAGTCGAGCCGCTTGCGCGCCTCGGCGACGACGATGGCCGACTTGCCGTCGGGCGTGGCGTACATGTTGTACGGGTCGTCGACGGGAATAGCCTTGCCCGGCTTGCCGCTGCGCGGGTCCAGCGGCGTCAGGCTGCCGTCGGTGCGGCCTTCGGCATTGTTCGTGACCCACAGCGTGCGCAAATCCCACGACGGCACGATGTGCTGCGGGCCGACGCCGACCTTGAAGCGGTCGACGACCTTCATCGTCGCCGGGTCGACGACGTAGACGTCGTTGGAACGCAGGTTCGGCACGTAGATGCGCACCAGGTCGCCGGTTAGCGCGGGGCTGATCTTGTCGGGCGCGATGTCGCTGTAAAGATTGCGCGCATCGGTAACGGGTGGCATGCCGGGCACGGTGGTCACTGCGGGCGGCATCGGTGCCGTCGGCGGGGCCTGCGGGGCTTGGGCGGCCGCGGCCGCCATGCACAGCGCGGCGGCGATGCCGGCCGCGGCTCTTCGTTGTCTCAGCTTCATCCAGGCTTGCTCCGTTGCGGCGCGGCACTCGTGCGCGCGCGGATCGCGGCCACCGAGGCCGCGACGATGTGATCGATGCCGAGCCGGCCGAGTTCGGCGCTGGCGCGGTGCGGGTCGCCGGCGACACCATCGCCGGCTGCGTCTTTCGGCCGCGCGGCCATCGCGTCCGGCCGCACCAGCGCCGGGTCGACGGCCAGCGCCAGCGACGTGTCGGCCAGGCCGGCGTGAGTGCCGATCTCGGCGGCGCTGAAGCCGCGCGCTTTCAGCAGCGCGTCGTACTCGGTCGACGCGGCGCGATAGTACTCGGGCAGCGCATGCGCGCGGCAGTTCGAGTGCGGCGCCCAGGCGTGGTTCAGCACCGCCGCGACGCGGTCCAGGCTGGCGCGGTAGCCGCCGTGGTCGCCCAGGAACACGACCTGGCAGAAGCCGTGCTGGCGCAGGCTGCGCGCCGTGGCTTCGAGCGTGGCTTCGAACACCGGCGCCGGCACCGAGATCGTGCCCGGCCAGCGCATGTGCTGCGTCGGCGGCGTGATCGCGCCTTCGGGCACGTAGGCGACCACCGGCGCCACGATGGCGTCGCCCAGGCTTTCGGCGATGCGCACGGCCAGCGCGCGCACGCGCACGTTGTGCTTGCCCAGCACCATGTGCGGGCCGTTCTGCTCGGTGCCGCCCAGCGGCACGAGCACCGTCGTGGCGCCGGCGGCGATGCGCTGGCGCAGCTCGGGCCAGGTCAGGTCTTCGAGCTGCACCGGCGCCGCGGCGGCCCAGCCGCAGCAGGCGCACAGCAGCGCCGCGACCAGCGAGATTCGCAAGCTATTCGTCGTCGCCACCCAGAATGCCGCCGAGCAGGCCGCCGGCGCCGAAGCCGGGCAGGATCGACCCTTCTTCGCGCGAACCGCCGCGCTGCGGCGCGGCCGCGAACACGCGCGAAGCCAGGCGCGAGAACGGCAGGCTTTGCAGCCACAGCGTGCCCGGGCCGGTGAGCTTGGCGAAGAACAGGCCTTCGCCGCCGAACAGCGCCGTCTTGATCTTGCCGACGTACTGGATCTCGAAGTTCACGTTCGGCGTGTAGGCGACGACGCAGCCGGTGTCGACCAGCAGCGTCTGCCCCGGCTGCAGCTCGCGCCGCACCACCGTGCCGCCGGCATGCACGAAGGCCAGGCCGTCGCCGTCCAGCCGCTGCATGATGAAGCCTTCGCCGCCGAAGAAGCCGACCGACATCTTCTGCTGGAACGCGATGCCCAGGCTGACGCCGCGCGCCGCGCACAGGAAGGCGTCCTTCTGGCAGATCAGCGTGCCGCCGAGCTTGGACAGGTCCATCGGCAGGATCTTGCCCGGGTACGGCGCGGCGAAAGCCACGCGCTGCTTGCTCGACACCGCGTTCGTGTAAACCGTGGTGAACAGCGATTCGCCGGTGACCAGGCGCTTGCCCGCCGACAGCAGCTTGCCGAACAGGCCACCGCCGCCACCCTGGCTGCCGTCGCCAAACACCGTGTCCATCGTGATGCCGGCGTCCATGAACATCATGCTGCCGGCTTCGCCGACGGCGGCCTCGCCGGGGTCGAGTTCGACCTCGACGAACTGCATCTCGGCGCCCTTGATCTCGTAGTCCACCACGTCCATCGCCATCGCTCGAATCTCCTTCAACGCGCATTTTTCGAAAGCGGCCGGCGATGGTACCGAACTGCCGGCCCGCCGCCGTTGCATCCGGTTGCATTGCACACGCGCGGCGGGTGCGGCGGCGGCGCGGACTGCCGAGAATTCGCGCCGAAATGAATACAGGATCCGACATGCTTTGGGTAACCGCTGCGGCGCTGGCGGTGACTTCGGCGTCACTCAGCGGCTTCGGGCTGCGCCAGCAGCGCTATCGCGGCTGGCGCTGGTGGGTGACGGCGCTGTGGCTCACCACCGCCGGCGTGGCGGCCGCCGCCGGCAGCGCCACGCTGGCCGCGCCGGCGACGCTGCTGCTGATCCAGTGGCCAATTCTCACGCTGGTCGGCGTGCGCCGCTTCCATGCCCGCGCCCACGTGCCAGGCAGCGAAGCCGTCGACTGGGCCGTGCTCACCATCGCCGGCGGCGTGGCCGCCAGCGGCCCGCTGTGGGCCGCCGACGGCACCTTTGCCGCGCTGGTGCCGGTCACCGCCGCGGCGCTGGTGCATCTGTACGCGGCCTGCCTGCTGTTCAGCGGCCCGGGCGGGCGCGACGGCCTGCCGCTGCTGTGGCTGGGCCTGGTGATCGCGCTGGTCGCGCTGGCGCCGCTGCCGACCGCCTGGCCGGGCTACGAACTGGCCGCGCCGATCGAGCTGCGCGCCGTTGCCGCGGCGCTGGGCTCGGTGGTGATGGCCTTCGTCGCGCTGACGCTGGTCTGCGAGCGCACGGCGCGCCAGCTGCGCGACTCGCAGCGGCGCTTACGCGTGCTGGCCAACACTGACGCGCTGACCAACGTGCCGAACCGGCGCCACTTCCACGAGCTGGCCACGCTGGCGCTGCGCGCCGACGCCGCCGGCAGCGCGACGCTGCTGATCTTCGACATCGACCACTTCAAGCAGATCAACGACCGCCTCGGCCACGCCGCCGGCGACCGCGCGCTGCGCCTGGTGTCGAGCAGCATGATCGAACACCTGCGCGCGCACGACGTCGCCGGCCGCCACGGTGGCGACGAGTTCGTGCTGCTGCTGCGCGAGACCCAGGTGCGCGACGCCGGCGGCGTGGCCGCGCGCATCGTCGCGCGGCTGCAGGCGCAGGCCGAGCAGTCGACGCTGCCGCCGCTGTCGCTGAGCTTCGGCATGGTGCAGGTGCTGCCTGGCGAAGGCATCGACGACGCCGTGCGCCGCGCCGACCAGGCGCTGTACGAAGCCAAGCGCCAAGGCCGTTCGCGCGCCGTCACGGCGCAAGGCGACGAAGACGACCCGGTGTTCAGCGAAAGCCAGCGCCTGGGCCTGACCGTCTGCTAGCCAGGCGTGCACAGACTGTTCAGCAGCGCCGCGAGCTGCGTGAAGACGATGGGCTTGGCAACGTAGCCGGCAAATCCGGCGGCTTGGCCGCGCGCCAGGTCGGCCGGCATCGCATCGGCGCTGACGGCGATGACCGGGATGTCGCGCGTGGCCGCGTCGGCGCCCAGTTCGCGCAGCACCGCGTAGCCGTCCATCTTCGGCAGGTGGATGTCCAGCAGGATGGCGTCGGGCCGGGCGCTGCGCGCCAGCGCCAGGCCGGTCGGGCCATCGCCGGCCAGCAGCATCTCGTAGCCGGGCAGGCGGTCGAAGAAGGCCTGCATGACGGCCACGTTGATGTTGTTGTCCTCGATGTAGAGCACGCGCAGGCCGGCCGCGGGTGCTGCCGCGGCGGCGGCTGCCGGCGGCAGCGCCGGCGCTGCCGCGGCTGGCTCCAGCGGCACCGGCAGTTCGAGCCAGAAGGTCGAGCCTTCGCCGTCGACCGAGTCGACGCCGAGTTCACCGTTCATCAGCAGCGCCAGGCGCCGCGACAAGGCCAGCCCGATGCCGCTGCCGGCGATGTCGGAATGCTCGCGGCCGAGTCGCTCGAAGGGCTGGAACAAGGCCTCGCGGCGCTCGGCCGGAAGACCGAGCCCGCTGTCGCTGACGCTGATGCGCACACGCTGCGCGCTGCACGCGCGCACGGCGACTTCCACGCGCCCGCCATCGCGGTTGTACTTGACGGCGTTGGACAGCAGGTTGACGAGGATCTGGCGCGCCCGCGTCGCGTCGGCCAGCACGCATGCGGCAGCGTCCGGCTGCATCACCGTCGGCGTGATGCCGCGTGCCGCCGCCGCGGCGCCGACCAGCGCCAGCGCTTCGTCCAGCAGCGCCGCCACCGGCACCGGCGCCAGCCGCAGCGACAGCTTGCCGACCTCGACGCTGGCCAGGTCGAGCAGCTCGTCGATCAGGCTCAGCAGGTGCTCGCCGGCGCGCCGGATCTCGCCGACCCAGCCGCGCTGCCGCGGCTCATCCGGATCAGCCATCTCCAGCACCTGCGTGAAGCCGAGGATGGCGTTCAGCGGCGTGCGCAGCTCGTGGCTCATGCGCGACAGCAGTTCGGTCTTGGCGCGGCTCGCGCGTTCGGCCTCGTCGCGCGCCACCTCCAGCGCCGCCGTGCGTTCACGCACGCGCGACTCGAGCAACCGGTTCGCGTCGCGCACCGCCTGCTCCACCTGCTTCAGCTCGGTGATGTCGAGCACCGTCAGCGCCACGCTCGGCGCGCGGCCATCGTCGGCGCGGATCAAGGCGATCGTGAAGATCCAGCTGCCCGGGCTGCCGCGCATCGTCTGGAAGCTGAGCTCGAAGTGCTGGCGCCCGCCGCCGGCGAAGGCCTTTTGCAGCCGCAGCTCGAACAACGGACGCAGATCGGGCGGCAGCCAGTCGGCAGCCCGGCTGCCGATGACCGGCCGGCCATCGATCCGGTTCTCGCGGTTGAAGAAGGTGATGCGGCCATCGGCGTCGAGCTCGCAGATGCGCGCCGACGCGTGCTCGGTCAGCGCGCGCAGACGCGCTTCGCTGCTGCGCAGCGTGGCTTCGCTCTCGGTGAGCAAGGCCTGCGAATGGTCGATGTCCTGCCGCGCCCGCCGCAGCGAAGCCAGCATGGCGTTGATCGCGGCCACCAGCGTGTCCAGCATGTCGGGCCGCCAGCGGCCGTGCGCCGGGCGGTCCAGCGCCAGCGTCGCATCCAGGCCGCGGGCGGCAGCGGGGTCGAGGGCGCGCACGAAGCCGGCCACGCGCGTCAGGTGGCGCGTCACCAGGATCTGGAAGACGAGCAGCAGGAAGCCGGCCACGAGCAAGGTCTTCACGCCGTTGGCCACCAGCTGGCCGAGCGCTTCGCTCCACAGGCGCGCCAGCACGCGGTCGACGCCGGCCACCAGCTGCAGCCGACCCAGCGGCTGCGCGCCGCCGGGCTGCGCGTGCACCAGTTCCAGCGACGCCTGGCGCGTGCGTTCCGACAGCACCTTGCCGGCCGACCAGCGCGTGCGGCCTTCGGTTTCGATGGCGGCGAATTCGATGTCAGGCAGGCGCAGCAGACCCTGCAGCTGCACGTTCAGCGACTCGGCGTCGTACAGCCAGACGCTGCGCGCCAGCGTCGGCACGTAGCTGTCGCGGACGAAGGCGAAGGCGGCGTCGATGTCGCGCAGGCTGGCGCGGTACTGGCCGACCAGGTCGATCGCCGTGATGACCGTCGTCACCACCGAGCTGAACGCCACCACCGCGACGAGCAGCCGCTTGGCGACGCCGTTGCCGTTGAACAGCGCGTGGTGGACGTTGCGCCAGACCGGCTCAGCGGCCATGGTCCGGCGGGCTGCGCTGGGCATCGTCGAGCATCTTGTCCATGATGCCCTGGCGCAGGCGCGCCAGCTCGCCGCTGGCCTGCATGGCCCGCAGCTCGGCTTCGATGCGCGGCAGCAGCGCACGGTGGCGCTCGTGCAGGAAGTGGTGCAGCTGCAGCGTCTCCAGCGGCGGCGCCAGCGGCAGCACGCGCGTTTCCAGGCGCAGGCGCCGGTTGACGAGCAGGCCGCTGAAGCGGTCGTTCACCGCAACCTCGAAGCGGCCGCCGTCGAGCATCGTCATCAGCTGCTCCATGCTGGCCACCGGCTCGACGCGGGCCATGCCCTGGGTGCCGCGCTCGGAAGAACCGACCCCGCGCACGATGCCGATCGAGTACGGGCGGATCGAGTCCCAGCCCGCCACCGGGAAGCGCAGCCCGCGCGAGAACACCGTCGGCTCGATCTGGTTGATCGGCGGCTGCAGCGCGATCAGCGTCGGGAATTCGCGCTGCACGTCGAAGATGCGGTGCACCTCGCCGTCGAGGCGGCCGCTGCTGGATTCGACGAGCGCGCGCTTGGCCGGCAGGTCGACGAACTCCACCGCCACGCCGGCACGGCGATAGACCTCGCGCAGCAGTTCGGCACCGACCGCCTGGTCCGGGATGTTCTCGATGCGCGCCAGCCGCAGCACCGTTTGCGCCACTGCCGGCTGCAGCGCGGCCAGGCACAGCAGCAGCGCTGCAAGCGCCCTCGGCACCCAGGAGCGCGAGCCATCGCCGACCGGCAACGCGGTGCACGACATCATCGTGCCAGCCTAGCACGCCACCCTGGGCTGCGGCATCGGCGCCAGCCCGACACGGGGGGCAGGGATAATCCCGTCCACCCCGCCGATGAACGCGCCGCCCACCCTGCCCGCCGAGCCCGACATTGCCGCCCCGCCGCGCCCGGGCGACAGCTACGTGCAGTCGTTCGCGCGCGGGCTGGCGGTGATCCGCTCGTTCAGCGCGAGCGCGCCGAGCCAGACGCTGACCGAGGTCGCGAAAAGCACCGGCCTGACGCGTGCCGGCGCGCGCCGCATCCTGCTGACCCTGGCGCAGCTGGGCTATGTCGAAAGCCAGGGCCGGCAGTTCCGGCTGACGCCGAAGATCCTGGACCTCGGCTTCGCCTACCTGTCGTCGCTGCCGCTGTGGAACCTGGCCGAGCCGGTGATGGAAGCGCTGGTCGCCGAGGTCAAGGAATCGTGCTCGGTGGCGGTGCTCGACGGCGCCGACATCGTCTACGTTCTGCGCGTGCCGACGCACAAGATCATGAGCATCAACCTCGGCATCGGCAGCCGGCTGCCGGCGTATTGCACGTCGATGGGCCGGGTGCTGCTGGCCGGGCTGCCGGCCGACGTGAGCCGGCAGCGCGTGAGCGCGGCGCCGCGCCAGGCGCTGACGGCACGCACGCTCACCGACCCCGACGAGCTGGAGCGCGCCGTCGACACGGTGCGCGCGCAGGGCTGGTGCCTGGTCGACCAGGAACTCGAGGAAGGCCTGGTGTCGCTGGCCGCGCCCATCGTCGACCGCGGCGGGCGCACGATCGCGGCGCTGAACATCAGCGGCCAGGCCAACCGCACGCCGCCGGCGCTGCTGCGCGAACAGTTCCTGCCGCGCCTGCGCGACGCCGCGCGGCAGGTGTCGCAACTGCTGCGGATGAAGGCCTGATGCTCGGGCCGGTGCTGGCCATCGGCTTCGGCGCGGCGCTGGGCGCGCTGCTGCGCTGGGGCCTGGCGGTGTGGCTGAACGGCCTGTTCCCGGCGCTGCCGCCGGGCACGCTGGCGGCCAACCTGATCGGCGGCTACCTGATCGGCGTGGCGATGGCGCTGTTCGCGCACCAGGTCTGGCTGCCGCCGGAATGGCGGCTGTTCGCGGTGACCGGCTTCCTCGGCGGGCTGACGACCTTCTCGACCTTCTCGGCCGAGACCGTGACGCTGCTGCAGCAAGGCCGGCTGTTGTGGGCGATGGGCATGATAGGCGCGCACCTGCTCGGCTCGCTGGTCATGACCTTCGCCGGCATCGCCAGCTACGAACTGCTGCGCCGCGCATGACGCCGATCCGCGTGCTGCTGGCGGCACGCGGCTTGCGCGGTTTCGTCGACGGTTTCGTCGCGGTGCTGCTGCCGGCGTATCTGCTGGCGCTGGGCTTCGACACCTTCGACGTCGGCCTGCTGAGCACGACGACGCTGGCCGGCTCGGCGCTGGCCACGGTGCTGCTCGGCGCCGCCGGGCATCGCTGGCCGCAGCGCCGGCTGCTGCTGGGCGCGGCCTGGCTGATGGTGGCCACCGGCCTGGGCTTCGTCGGCCTGGCTTCGTTCTGGCCGCTGCTGCTGGTGGCTTTCGTCGGCACGCTGAACCCGAGCTCGGGCGACGTCAGCGTCTTCCTGCCGCTGGAACACGCGCGGCTGGCCGGCGCGGCCAGCGGCGACGCGCGCACGGCCTTGTTCGCGCGCTACTCGCTGACCGGCGCGCTCAGCGCCGCCTTCGGCGCACTGGCTTCCGGGCTACCGCCGTGGCTGGCGGCGCAGGCCGGCGTGCCGCTGCTGCACGGCTTGCGCGCGATGTTCGGGCTGTACGCACTGGCGGGCCTTGCCGTCGGCGTGCTCTACCTGCAACTGCCGCCGCCGCAGGCCGAAAGCAGCCAGCGCCCGGCGCCGCTGGGGCCGTCGCGCGGCGTGGTCTTCCGGCTGGCGGCGCTGTTCAGCGTCGACGCCTTTGCCGGCGGCCTGCTCGTGAATTCGCTGCTGGCGCTGTGGCTGTTCCAGCGCTTCGGCCTGTCGCTGGCGCAGGCCGGCAGCTTCTTCTTCTGGGCCGGCTTGCTGGCGGCCGCGTCGCAGCTGGCCGCGCCCGTCGTGGCCCGCCGCATCGGGCTGCTGAACACGATGGTCTTCACGCACATCCCCGCCAACCTGTGCCTGATCGCGGCGGCGCTGAGCCCCAGCCTGCCGTGGGCGCTGGCGCTGCTGTTCGTGCGCGCGGCGCTGTCGCAGATGGACGTGCCCACGCGCAGCGCCTTCGTGATGGCGGTGGTGACGCCGGCTGAGCGCACGGCCGCGGCCAGCTTCACCGCGGTGCCGCGCAGCCTGGCCGCGGCGGCCAGCCCGGCGCTGGCCGGTGCGATGCTGGCGGCCGGCTACCTGAGCGCACCGCTGCTGGCCTGCGGCGTGCTGAAGATCGGCTACGACCTGGCGATCCTGTTCGCCTTCCGGCGCGTCGAGATCGAGCCGCCGGATCAGGCTGCCAGCGTCAGCCGCTCCGGCGACAAGTAGGCCTGCCGGAAGGCTTCGAACTCGACCGTGTCGGCGGCTTCGATGGCGCGCTGTTCGGCCACCGACGCCTGCGCCTGTGCCTGCAGTTCGGCGTCGCGCTCGGGCGCCAGCGGCAGCTCGAGCAGGCGCGAGCGCGTCTGTGCCGACTGCGCCAGCGCGAAGGCCGAGAACGAGCCGCCGAAGTCGGCCTGCATGACCTGCAGCGCGCGCGCCGACGGCGTGGTCTCGGGGTCGCGCAGCCGCGCTTCGGCCAGCGCCAGCGCCGCGGTGTAGGCGGTGCCGCCGTGCGCCGCATCCAGCCGTTCGGCAAACGGCCGGCAGGCCTGCACGATTTCATGCGCCCAGTCGAGCAGCGCCACGTCGGCGCCGCCGCGCTCCAGCCGCAGCCCGGGCTGGCGGCCATGCGACGCGGTCTTGTGCTGGTTGCGCGCCAGCGCGGCAATCTCGGCCGGCGTGTCCGGCGGGCTGTCGCTGGCCAGGCAGTGCAGCAGGAAGATGTCGATGAAGCGCATCGTCGCGGCGTTGATGCCCAGCGGCTCGAACGGGTCGAGGTCCATGCAGCGCACCTCGATGTATTCGACGCCGCGTTCGCGCAAGGCGTGCAGCGGGCGCTCGCCGGGGCGTATCACGCGCTTCGGGCGGATCGTGCCGTAAAACTCGTTCTCGATCTGCAGCAGCGTCGTCGCGAGCTGGTTGTATTCGCCGCCGAGGTTGTGGATGCCGATCGCCTCGTACGCCGGGTACGGCCGCGTCAGCGCTTCGTGCAGCGAAGCGGCGTAGCTTTCCAGGCTGTTGAAGCTGGCCGAGATCGACGCCTGCGCGTCGCTCTGGTAGCCCAGCCGCCCCATGCGCAGCGAGGTGCCGAAAGGCATCAGCGCGGTGTGGTTGGCCTGCGTCTGCAGATCGTGCTTGCGGCCTTCGACGAAGCTCGTGCACAAGGCCGGCGACGCGCCGAACAGGTATAGCAGCAGGAACGAATGGCGGCGGAAGTTGCGGATCAGCCCGAAGTGATCGGCATCGCTCAAACCCGGCAGCGACCAGTTGTAGTGGATGCCCGAAATCGTCTGCATGCGCCGCCCGTAGCGGTGCCCCAGGCCCATGCGGTAGACGCTCTTCGCGCGGCCGACGTTCGACGTGCCGTAGCGGCCGAGCGGGATCGATTCGTCGCCGGGCAGCCGGCACGGCATGCTGGACACCCACATCAGCTCGTCGCCGAGTTCGCGGTAGACGAACTGGTGCACGCTGCGCAGCTCTTCCAGGCAGTCTTCGACGCCGGCATGCACGCCAGTGATCAGCTCGAGCTGGGATTCGCTGAAGTCGGTGGTGATGTGCGGGTGCGTCAGCGCCGAGCCGAGCGCGCCGGGGTGCGGCGTCAGCGCCAGTTCGCCGCGGCGGTCGGCGCGCAGGCTTTCCTTTTCGATGCCGCGGCGGATGCCTCGCAGGCGCTCGGGGGTCAGGTCATTCAGTCGTGGCATCGGGGCGGTCCAGCGCTTGGGCTTCTTTGGGCCCGCATTGTCGGCCAAGGGCCGCAATCTTGCTGGAGGCCGCCCTTTCGGGCTCAGCCCGGCTGCTTGACGATGCGCAGGTAGGGCTTGGGTGCCTTCCAGCCGTCCGGGAAGATCTTCTTCGCGTCGTCGTCGGACACCGAGCCGGCGATGATGACGTCTTCGCCCTGCTTCCAGTTCACCGGCGTCGCCACCTTGTGCTTGGCCGTCAGCTGCATCGAGTCGACGACGCGCAGGATCTCGTCGAAGTTGCGTCCGGTCGTCATCGGGTAGGTCATCATCAGCTTGATGCGCTTGTCCGGGCCGATCACGAACACGGATCGCACGGTGGCGTTGGTCGCCGCGGTGCGGCCTTCGGAGCTGCCGGGTTCTTCGGCCGGCAGCATGTTGTAGAGCTTGGCCACGGCCAGGTCGCTGTCGCCGATCATCGGGTACTTGGGCAGATGGCCCTGCGTCTCTTCGATGTCGACGGCCCACTTCTCGTGGTTCGTCACCGGGTCCACGCTCAAGCCGATGAGCTTGGTGTTGCGCTTCTTGAACTCGGGCTCGATGCGCGCCATGTAGCCGAGCTCGGTGGTGCAGACCGGCGTGAAGTCTTTCGGGTGCGAGAACAGGATCGCCCAGCTGTCGCCGATCCAGCTGTGGAAACTGATCGGGCCCTGGGTGGTCTGGGCGGTGAAGTCGGGGGCGATGTCGTTGATGCGCAGGGACATGGCGGCTCCTCTCGTTGGGCGATGTGCGGGGCGAAGAGCATAGCGCAGTGATGCCCGCGGCGCAGGGCGTTTGCCCGCTGCGTTGACAGTGTCTGGACAGCCCCCATAAGCTCGCGCGATGCCTGAAAACGAAAACCCCGACTGGGCCCTGGACGACGTCGTCGCCGGCCTGCGTGCCGCCCGCAACGACTGGCGCGCCAGCCAGCGCCGTGAAAACGGCAGCCGCGAACTGCCGTCGCGCGAGGTGCTGCGCCATGTGCTGCAGCAGCTGTGCGGCGCGCTGTTTCCGATGCGCCTGGGCCCGCCCGATCTGCGCCAGGGCGCCGAGGACTTCTACGTCGGCCACACGCTCGACGCCGCGCTGGTGTCGCTGCTGGGCCAGGTGCGGCTGGAGCTGCGCCATGCCGCCCGCGTGCTGCCGGCGCAGGCCGCCGACAGCGACGGCCAGGCCCCGCGCATCGTGCGCGAATTCGCCGCTGCGCTGCCGGGCTTGCGCCGCCTGCTCGACACCGACGTGCTGGCCGCCTTCGACGGCGACCCGGCGGCGCGCTCCGTCGACGAGGTGCTGATCTGCTACCCCGGCATCGCCGCGATGATCCACCACCGCATCGCCCATGCGCTGTACGCCTTGGGCGTGCCGCTGCTGGCGCGCATGATTGCCGAGATCGCGCATTCCGACACCGGCATCGACATCCACCCCGGCGCGCAGATCGGCGCCGGCTTCTTCGTCGACCACGGCACCGGCGTCGTCATCGGCGAAACCGCCGTCATCGGCCAGCGCGTGCGCGTCTACCAGAACGTGACGCTGGGCGCGAAGAGCTTCCCCACCGCCGAAGACGGCGTGCTGGTCAAGGGCCTGCCGCGGCACCCGGTGGTCGAAGACGATGTCGTCATTTACGCCGGCGCCACCGTGCTCGGCCGCGTGACGATAGGCCGCGGCTCGACCATCGGCGGCAACGTCTGGCTGACCCATAGCGTGCCGCCGGGCAGCCACCTGACGCAGGCCGATGCACGCTCGGAGCGGTCACGGCCCAACCCGGCGGCCTAGTCCGCCGGCGCCGGCCCCTTGAGTTCGACCGCGTTGCCGTCGGGGTCGGCGAAGTAGATCGACGGCCCGCTGCCTTCGGCGCCGAAGTTGATCTGCACGGGGCCGCTGGCCGACAGGCCGTGGGCCTGCAGGTGACGCAAGATCGCCGCTTCGTCGAAGGGCTCGATGCGCAGGCACAGGTGGTCGAGGTTGCGGGCCGATGCGCCCGCCGCGGCACCGCCGCTGCGGCCGAGCGGCCCGTCGACCGAGACCAGGTCGATCATCGACACGCCGGCGCGGAGGTGCACCAGGCCCAGGTCGTCGCGCCGCTTGACGACATCGCAGCCGAGCAGCTCGCGGTAGAAGCTGATCGAGCGCTGCAGGTCCTGCACGCGCAGCACGAGATGGTCCAGTCGCTGGACGGCAAACGGCGGCATCGCGTCAGACCACCGCCAGCGCTTGCGCCAGGTCGTCGCGCAAGTCCTTCAAGTCCTCGACGCCGACCGACAGGCGCACCAGCGCGTCGCCGATGCCGAGGCTCGCGCGGGTCTCGGCCGGGATGGTGGCGTGGGTCATGATCGCCGGGTGCTCGATCAGGCTTTCGACGCCGCCCAGGCTTTCGGCCAGCGAGAAGATCTGCACCGCTTCGAGGAAGCGCCGCGCGCCGGCCAGGTCGGTGGCCAGGTCGAGCGAGATCATGCCGCCGAAGCCCTGCATCTGCTGCCGCGCCAGCGCATGCTGCGGGTGCGACGCCAGGCCCGGGTAGCGCACACGCGTCACCTTGGCCTGGCCTTGCAGCCATTCGGCCAGCGCCATCGCATTGCTGCAATGCCGCTCCATGCGCAATGCCAGCGTCTTCACGCCGCGCAAGGCCAGGAAGCTGTCGAAAGGCCCGGCGATGGCGCCGACGGCGTTCTGCAGAAAGGCGAGCCGTTCACGCCACTCGGCCTGGCGCGGCTCGGTGCCGACGATGGCCACGCCGCCGATCACGTCGGAGTGCCCGTTCAGGTACTTGGTGGTCGAGTGCACGACGACATCGAAGCCCAGCTCCAGCGGCCGCTGCACCCAGGGGCTGGCGAAGGTGTTGTCGGCCACCGCGATGAGCCCGTGTTCGCGCGCGATGCCGGCCAGCGCCGCCAGATCGGCCAGCTTCAGCAGCGGGTTGCTCGGCGTTTCGACCCACAGCACCTTCGTCTCGGGCCGGATGGCGGCACGCACCGCATCCAGGTCCGACAGGTCGACGAAGCTGAAGCGCGTGCCGGCACTGCGCGTGCGCACGCGTTCGAACAGGCGGTAGGTGCCGCCGTAGAGGTCGTCGCTGGCGACGACATGCGCGCCGGCGTCGACAAGCTCCAGCACGGTGGCAATGGCCGCCAGCCCGGACGCGAACGCAAAGGCCTGCGCACCGCTTTCGAGGTCGGCGATGCAGCGCTCGAAGGCCCAGCGCGTCGGGTTGTGCGAGCGCCCGTAGTCCAGCCCCTGGTGCACGCCGGGGCTGCTTTGCACGTAGGTCGACGTGGCATAGATCGGCGGCATGATCGCGCCGGTGCTCGGGTCGGGCGACTGGCCGGCGTGGATCACGCGGGTCGCGAAGCCTTGTCGGGTGCCCACCGCGGGCACGTCGTCGCGTTTCATCGTTTGGCCTTTCGAAGATGGTTGAGCAGGTCGAAGCGCGTGATCAGACCATGAAAGCCCGATGCATCGGCGACGATGGCCACCAGCCCGCTGTCGAGCACGCGGCGCAGCGCGGCCAGGCCGGCATCGGGCGCCAGCGTCTGCAGCTTGGTGCTCATCGCGCCCTGCACCGGCTGGCCGTAGTTCGATGCATCTTCCTGCAACTTCAGCAACAGGTCCGATTCGTCGACCACGCCGACGAGCGTGGCGCCGTTGAGCACCGGCACCTGCTGCACGTCGGCCAGGCGCATGCGCTGGAAGGCGGTGAGCAGCGTGTCCTGCGGCGTGACACTGATGACGCTGCCGTCTTCGGTGCGGCGCGCGATCAGGTCGCGCAGGTCGCCGTAATGGCGCTGCGACAGCAGGCCTTCGTCGATCATCCAGGCGTCGTTGTAGACCTTGCTGAGGTAGCGCGTGCCGGTGTCGCAGACGAAGCTGACAACGCGCTTCGGCGTGGTCTGCTCGCGGCAGAAGCGCAAGGCCGCGGCGAGCAAGGTACCGGTGGACGAACCACCGAGCAGGCCTTCGGCCTTCAGCAGCGAACGCGCGGCGGCGAAGCTTTCTTCGTCGGGGATCGAATACGCGTGCTTCACCGCCGAGAAGTCGGCGATGGCCGGAATGAAGTCTTCGCCGATGCCTTCCACCGCCCAGGATCCCGCCGGCCCGTGCGTGCCGGTCAGCACCTGGTCGCGCAGGATCGAACCCGCCGGATCCGCGAGCACGAACTCGACCTTCGGCGCCACGCGGCCGAAGAAGCGCGTCAGCCCGGTCAGCGTGCCAGCCGAACCGACGCCGACGACGATGGCGTCGAGCTCATGGCCGCACTGGGCCCAGATCTCGGGGCCGGTGGACGACTCGTGCGCCAGCGGATTGGCCGGGTTGTTGAACTGGTCGGCGAAGAAAGCGCCGGGGATCTCTTGCGCCAGCCGCGCCGCGTAGTCCTGGTAGTAGGCCGGGTGGCCCTTGCCGACATCGCTGCGGGTCGTGTGCACCTCGGCGCCCAGCGCCTTCAGGTGCAGCACCTTCTCGGTCGACATCTTGTCCGGCACGACGAGCACGACGCGGTAGCCCTTGGCACGCGCGACCAGCGCCAGGCCGAGGCCGGTGTTGCCGGCAGTGGCTTCGATGACGGTGCCGCCGGGGCGCAACCGGCCATCGCGTTCGGCGACCTCGATCATCGAGCGGCCGACGCGGTCTTTGATCGAGCCGCCGGGGTTCTGCGATTCGAGCTTCAGCAACAGCGTGCAGAGCCCCGTGTCGAGGCGGGAGACGGGCACCAGCGGCGTGTTGCCGATGAGGTCGAGGACGGCAGGTCGGTCGGTATCGCTCATGCCGCGGTGATACGGCGGACGGCCGGTGCTGTCAACCGGGCGGACGTGGGATCATCGGCCGACCCATATCCCATTCCATGTCCGACGACAACCAGACGATCATCCCGCGCTCGTTCATCGAGCTCTTCCTGGCCCCTGGCGCGCTGAAGCCACGCGAACCGCGGGCCGTGGTCGCCGCGCGCTACGACCTGTGCGAAGACCTGGCGCAGATGCTGACCGAGCACGCGCGAACCAAGCTCTTCGAGCTGGGCATCGCCGAGCAAGACGTGCTGGAGCGGCTGCACCGGGGCCTGCTGACTGAAGACTCGGTGGTGACGCCGGACGAAGCGCGCTGGGTCACGCGCCGCCTGGCCGAGTTGTTGGACTGGCCGGCACCGGCGGCCTAGACTGCGGCCGTGCCTGTTTCGATTTTCCGTCGCCGACTGCTGCTCGCTTCGCTGGGCACACCGGCCGCACTCGGCCTGGCTGCCTGCAGCACACGCCCGACGGTACCGGCCGCGGCGGTGCCGGCGCTGGCGCCGACGGGCAAGCTGCGTGCGTCAATCAACCTCGGCAACCCAATCCTGGCCAACCGGCGGCCCGGCAGCGAGCAGGCCTTCGGTGTCTCGGTCGACTTGGCCACGGCGCTGGCCGATCTGCTGGGCGTCGGCGTCGAGCTGATGGTGGTCGACGCGGCGGCCAAGTCGGTGGACGCGGTGAAGGCCGGGCGCGCCGATGTCGGCTTCTTCGCCATCGACCCGCTGCGCAGCGACGGCATCCGCTTCAGTGCGCCGTATGTCTTCATCGAAGGCGCCTACCTCGTGCGCCAGAACTCGCCGCTGGCCGACAACGCCCAGGTCGACCGGCCCGGTACGACGGTGATGGTCGGCAAGGGCAGCGCCTACGACCTGTACCTGTCGCGCGAGCTGACGGCGGCGCAGATCCTGCGCGCGCCGACCTCGCCGACCGTGGTCGACAACCTGCTGGCGCAGAACGCCGATGTCGCCGCCGGCGTGAAGCAGCAGCTCGAGGCCGACGCCGCGCGGCTGGGCGGCCTGCGCCTGCTGCCCGGCCGCTTCATGGTCATCGAGCAGGCGATGGGTCTGCCGGCCGAGCGCGGCGACGCAGCACTGGGCGTGCTGCGCGCCTTCGTCGAATGGGCCAAGTCCAGCGGCTTCGTCGCGAACGCACTGCAGCGCCACGACATCCGCGGCGCGGTGGTCGCGCCCGCCGTTCGCGGCTGAAGCGCCAGTCAAACCGCCCAGGCTTCTTCGACCGCCTGCCGCACCGCCGCCACCGCGCTGGAGCTGCGCGCCGCCGGTGGCGAAGCCCAGCAGATCCAGGTGTGGCCGCGCCAGCCGTTCCAGACCTTCAGCTCGCCGTGACGCTCGGCCTGCAAGGCCTGGTCCTGTCGCACGATGCCCACGCCCAGCCCGCTGGCCACCATGCTGCGCACGGCGCCTTCGGTGTCGGCGAGCGCGGCTTCCTGGTACTCGCGCCCGGCCGACGCGAACAAGGCGTCGAGATGGCGGCGCAGCACGCAGCCCGGCGGCGTGCCGACCCAGGGCCGGTTCACCAGTTCGGCCAGCGACGGCTGCGCGTCCGCCTCGGCCACCGAAAGCGGCATAGCCACCGCCAGGTCGACGATGCCCAGGCGCTGGATCTCCAGCCCATCGACGCTTTCCAGATCCGTCATCACGTAGGCGCAGTCCAGCTCGCCGCGCTGCAGCGCCACCAGCGTCGCGGCCGACAGGCCCTGGTGCAGCTGCAGCGTGACCTGCGGATGGCGCTCGGCCAGCCGCAGCAGCGCATCGCCCAGCCGCAGCGCGATCGGGTCGCTGACGGTGCCGAAGCGCACCACGCCTTGCGCCGCACCGCGCAGCTGCGCCGCGGCCGAACGCATGCGGCTGGCCGAGGCCAGCGTGCGCTCGGCTTCGTCGAGCAGCCGGGCACCGGCCTCGGTCAGCGCCATGCCGCGTGGCGTGCGGTCGAACAGGCGCACGCCGAGTTCGTCTTCCAGCGCCTTGATCTGCGCACTGACCGCCGGCGGGCTGGTGAACACCCGCTCGGCGGCCCGCGTCAGGCTGCGCTCCTGCGCCACCGCAACGAAGGTCTTGAGTTGGTACAGCTCCATGCCGCCATTGTCGGCAGCGGCGGCGGCGCTGTCTGTTCGGAAATTCGGCAGACCCGATCCAAACATGCGAATGGCGCTGGGTGCGCCCGACTTCCAGACTTGCAGCCATCGATCAAGCACAAGGAGTCGGATCATGGGCGCACGAGCACGGCCATTCGGCATCGCGGCGCTGCTGCTGGCCACGTCGGCCTGGGGCAGCCTGTTCTTCGTCGGCAAGCCGGTGCTGGGCCACATCAACCCGGTCTGGTTCACCTTCATCCGCTACACGCTGGCCAGCCTGGGCTTCGCGGCACTGCTGCTGGCGCGCGGGCGCTTCCCTTGGGCGCAGTTGCGTGCCCACGCGCCGCGGCTGGCGGCGCTGGGCCTGGTCGGCTACGGCGTCTTCGGCGTGCTGGTGCTGGTCGGCCTGCTGCATTCGGTGCCATCGCACGGCGCCGTGATCATGGCCACGATGCCGATCACGACGCAGCTCGTGCGCTGGGCCGCCGACGGGCTCAAGCCCGGCCGCGCGGCGCTGCTGGGCACGGCGCTGGCGCTGCTCGGCGTGGCCATGGTCTCGGGCGTGTTCCTGGCGCCGGAGGCCGGTGCGACATCGACGCTGGCCGGCGACGCCACGGCGCTGCTCGGCACGCTGGGCTGGATCGTCTACACCCGCGGCAGCGCGAGCCTGCCCGGGCTGGACGTGCTGGAGTACAGCGGCCTCACCGCGCTGGCTTCGTGGCCGCTGCTACTGCTGGGCGCGCTGGCCGGTGCCGTCACAGGCTGGGCGCCGCTGCCGGCGGCCGCCGACATCGGCGTCTCGTGGCACGCCCTGCTCTACATCGGCGCCATTCCGTCGGTGCTGGCGGTGCTGGCCTACAACTTCGGCATCCGCACGCTGGGCGTCGTCACCGGAACGGCCTTCCTGAACTTTGTGCCGGTCTCGGCGCTGCTGATGGGCACCGCGCTGGGTACGCGGCCGGCCGCGCATGAATTGCTCGGCGTGGCGATGGTGATCAGCGCGCTGCTGATCCACACCCTGGCGCAGCAGCGCGCGACGCGCGGCGCAGCGGCCGCGCCGGCATGGCCGGCACCGCGCCTGCAACCCTGCGCGAGCGTCGACGGTCGTTGAGTACGCCCGTCAGGCTGGCGCGGACAGGCTGTCCGGCAGTTCGAGAAGCCGCAGTACGGGACACAGCCGCCACGCGGGCTCGGCATACCGTTGCGAGGCAAGAAAGATGAAGTCCAGCACGGCTTGCCGGTCGCCCAGCCGTTCGGGATATTCGGCCTTCCAGGCCTCGAAGCGGCGGCTCAGCGCCGGCTCGGCGGCGAGCAGGCGCTCGGCTTCGTCTTCGAACACGTAGTCGCTGAAGTGCTCCTTCCTGTCGAGCACGCTGTCGAAGAACGACCAGCGGAAGAAGCTGTCCAGCCCCAAGGGCTCCAGCACTTCGACGACGAAGCGGTCGTGCGGCCCGCCCAGCGGCACCAGCCAGTCGCCTTCGGCCACGTCGGCGAGCACGGGTTCGGCCCGGACTTCGAGCACGTCGTGCAGGTGCCGGCCTTCGAAGGGCACGCGCCGCTTCTCGTAGCGCTCGATCCGGTAGCCCTCGGCCCGCAGGCGAGCCGAATGCGGTGCACGCAGCAGCGGCACGCCATGGGCCTGCAGGCGCAGCGCAACGTCGTGCCAGGCCTGCGGCAGCCAGTAGGCGCGCGGCGGCAGCGCGGTGGCGGTGGCTTCATAGCGGTCGAAGTAGCGGATGTCCTTCTGCCACGGCGCCGAGCGGTCGTAGCGCAGGCGCTGATAGCTGCCCAGCCGGCTCGGCTCGTAGACCGCCTGGAAGCCGCTGAAGCGGCTCGGCCGGCTGCGCTGCCGATCGAGCTTCCAGTTCAGCGCAACCGGCGCGCCAGCCGAGACGGCGGCACGGTCGGCCGCGCGCGCGGCGCGGATGGCGTCGCCGTGCGCCGCGGTGTGGGCCAGCGCGCAATCCACCAGCGCCCGCGTGCCGTAGTAGCGCGCCGTGAAGGCCTTCAGCATGTGCGTCTCCGGCATGAAGCCGATCGTGTGATGCAGCGCTGCGTAGCCGGTGGAAAAGCGCGGCGAGTCCAGGAAGTCGGCGATGCCGTCGTCCGGGATCTCCTGCAACGGATTCACGTAGGGGCACATCGGGAAGCCGCGCGCTGCCATGCCGTCGTACAGCGCCGGCAGCATCGTGTCGCGCAGATGCTCGCCGGTGCGGCCGCCGAGCTTGTCGGGCTGGGTCGCGATCAGCGTCACCACGTGCTGGTAGTCGGCGCCATTCGACGTGTGGGTGTCGACCATCACATCGGGATCCCAGCGCGTGAACACCTGCGCAAAGGTGCGGGTGTTCAGGCTGTCGGCCTTGATGAAGTCGCGGTTCAGGTCGAGGTGGCGCGCGTTGCCGCGAAAGCCGAAGGCCTCGGGGCCGTTCTGATTGACGCGGCTGGTGTCTTGCCGGTTCAGCGCGCCGTCGACGTTGTAGATGGGGATGTAGACCAGAACCGTGCGCCCGAGCGCGGCGCGCCGGGCCGGGTCGAGGCACAGATCGCGCAGCAGGGCCATGCAGGCGTCGATGCCTTCGGGCTCGCCGGGATGAATGCCGTTGTTGTTGAAGAACACCGGGCGGCCGGCAGCCTTTGCCAGCTGCGGATCAAAGACGCCGTCGGCGGAGAACACGCCGACATGGATCGGCACGCCGCCGTCGGAGCGGCCCGCCTCCTCGAAGCGCAGCCACTGCGTGAAAGCCTGGGCCAGCCGCAGATGAAACTCGATGCAAGCCTGCCAGGTGGCCGTCTGGTTGCCATTGCCCTGCTCGAACGGGGTGGCCCAATCGCTGCTATTCATGCCCATGCCCCATTGTCGGATGGTCTCGGTGCGGCCAGGACGACAATGGCGCGATGCCCTCGGTTCCCGACCGCCGCATCATCGCCGCCGACGTGCACCGGGTGCCCCTTCCCTTCCGTGCCTTCGCGGTTCGCAGCGACGAGCCCGGCCATTCCTACGACGCGCGCTCGCCGTACGGCTGCGTGCACGTCGTGCGCACCGGGTTTCTGGACGCCGGCTCGCTGGCGAGCCTGGCGGCCGATGGCTATGCGCGGGTCAACATCGAGGCGTTCTCCGACATCGACTATGCAAGCACGACGCTGGACGAACTGGCCGCCGCCGCGCCCGGCGTGCCCGACCTGGCCGGCAAGATCGCCGCGGCCTTGCAGGCAACGGGCGTGCTGGGAAGCGACCCCGGCGGCTACCGGGACAGCGTCGCGACCCGGATCGACTACCTCGCATCGTGCGGCGCCGGCTTTCACAACGACGTCAATCGTCACTGGTCGCGTTGCCTGTTCTGGATTCTTGCGCTTGACGTCGCCGACGTGGAGTTCGTGATGCCGCATGCCGGCGTGCGCTTCGGACTGGCGCCCGGGGATCTGGTCGTTTTCGACCAGACGATGGCGCACGGACTGTGTCGGCCGGATGACGGCGGGCAGGCGGTGGCGGCGTCTTTCGACGCTGGCGAGTGCCGCCGGCAGATCTTCCTGACCGGCGAACTGCAGCTGACCGACGCGCACTGGGCCGCGCTCGGCGCGCCCTGGCTGCCGGTGGAGGCTCACGAGCGCCAGGGCGCGCTCGACCTGATGGTGGCCGAGTTCGACGAGCGCAGCGGCGCCATCAAGCGCCTGCATGCGTTGCGCGATTGCATGAAGCGCAGCACGTGCCACGTCGACGGGCCGCTGGCCTGAGAGGCTGAGAGTCTTTCGATCATGCCCGCTCATCACGCCAGAAGACGCCTGCTCGTCGTTGCAAATGCTCGTCATAGCCCGGGCTATGACTGCGCTTTGCGCCTCGATCAGGCGCCTTCTGGCGCGCTGCTCGGACACGCTCGAAAAACTCTCAGCCTCTGAGGCTCACGCGGTCTGGAACAACCAGTCCGGTGCCGCGTCGCTGCCGATCCAGTGGCGCTGGCTGATGCCCAGCGCGCGCATCTGGTCATAGGCCGAGTAGGCCGTATCGCGCTTGGCCCCGAAGTTGGCGATCATGTAGATCTGGGTGCCTTCGACCTGGCTGATGGTCCAGTCGCTGAAGTTGGGAACGCCGGCCGCCACCTGATACTGGTTGGCGTCAATGGCATGCGTACCGATGCCGTTGAGCGTGCCCGAGGCGGCCTGCGCGCCGGCCAGCAGCAGGTCGAGCGGCCCGAAACTCTGGATCTCGGTCACGCCCAGCGTGGCCAGCACGCCCATCGCGCTGGTGGCGTTTGCCTTGCTGGCAAAGCTGTGGATCACGCTGCCGGCCGACAGCAGGTCGGTGCCCGTGAACGTCAGCGCCGTCGGGTCGACCACGGTGCGCTTGGGCGCCACCGTCTGCACATTGCCCGGCCCGGCAGCCGGGATCGGCGGATGGTCCTGGCTCGCGATCAAGGTCACGCCGCTGGTGCAACTGGCGCCGGCGGCGGGTGTCAACTTGCCGTGATGGGTGCTGGCCGGATCGTCGTAGCGCAGCGTCGCGGCCAGGTCACCCAAGGTGAAGCCGATGGCCGCCTGGTCCGGCCGCTGGCCCAGGCGCTGCTTGAGCTGCTTTTCGCAGTCGCCCGCGTTGCCGGCAGAGGCCGACAGCCCGGTGACGAACGCATGGTAGGGCACGAAGTGGCGCTGGTGCAGCACCTTCAGCTCGGCCACGTGTTCCATCTCGCTGGCGTGCACCAATTGCTGGTAGGCCGAGTCCGTGGGCTTGCCGTTCAGCGTGACCGGCACGAGCGACGTGCCTCGGCAGCCGGTGACGCCCACCTTCGCAGGCAGGGCCCGGCTGTGCCAGCCGGTGGCGGTGGGGGCCTCGAGTTCGTCGACGATGGTGGTCATGTCGAGGGCGAACGACGGGTCGAACCGGCAGCTCACCTGGCCCTGTATCAGCCCTGGCGACGTGCTCACCAGGGTCGGCGTGATCATGGTCTGCAACTGGGCGAGCTGGTTGCGCGGCGGTGTCGTCTGGCCGTTGATCGCCGCGTCGGTATAGCCCGCCGGCAGCCCGGCCACCAGGCGGTCGATCGGGTTGTGCGGCCGGAAGGTGGTGGCACCGAAGGTCGCGGTGCCCGCCTTCGGCGGCGCGGCCGGCAGCGTTTGAGCCGCGACGCCACCGGACACACTGCCGGCCGGCGCCACCGGCGTGGCAGTGGTGCCGCCGGGCACGGCTTGCGGCAGTGGCTGGCCGAACGGCGAGCGCTGCAGCCGCGTGCCCAGCCGCGCCTGCTGTTCCACGTGCCCGAGTTCATGCGCCAGCAGGCCCAGCGCCGTCGGCCCGGCCAGCGAGCGCACCGAGGCGCCCAGGTGAATGTCGTGCCCGACGGTGTAGGCGCGTGCGCCCAGCGCGGCGCTGGTCTGCGCACTGTGGGCGCCATCGTGCAAGCGCACGCCGGAGAAGTCGAAGCCGACGTGCGCCCGCAGCGCATCGACGACCGGTGGGCTCAGCACCGCATCGTCGGGGCCTGCGCGCCGGGTGCTTGCGCCGAGGCCGGCCAGCACCGGCAGTGCGCCCTGTGCAAAGCGGTCGGCCGCCCGTTCGAGGCCATCGTCCTGCTGCGGCCGGTGGGCCGGCTGGGTGCCGGCACAGCGGGGGCAGGTGCCGCCGCAGGCGCATGGCGGCAGCAACCGCGGCCGAGCGACAGCCGCGGCACCGGCCGGCATGTGGGCATGCCGCTGCACCGCAGCCGGCGGCGCAGGGCGGCCACGGATGGCCGCTGCGGTGGAATGCTGGGCACTCACCGGCGCATTGTCGGAGCGCCCCCGCGCGAAGACAAGGCGAGCGGCGCCTCGAGCTTGGGGGGCCTCGCGCTGGCCCCTCACCAGACCGGAATCGAGAAGCGGTAGTCCAGCCCCAGGCCCACGCTGTTGGCGACGAAGCGGTTGCCGGCCGAACTCCTGGCCACGATGCGGCCTGCGTTCAGCTGCAGGGCAACGCGATCATTGAGGCCGTAGCGAAGGCCAGCACCGGCCTTCGCGACAAGGCCATGCACATTGGTGCCGGCCATCACCTGGCCGAACACCTGCCAGCGGTCGCCGGGATCGGCCCGGCTTTGCAGGCCGAGACCCGCCAGCAGTTCGCCATAGCCGGGATAGCCCAGGTAGGTGCTGTAGGCGACCGCGGCCTGCAGCGGGATGTACCAGCGCTCGTTGATGATGGCGTCGGCCTGGATGCCGATCATCTGCAGCTGGCCGCGGTCGGCATCGCGGTAGCGCACGCCGATGTCGGTCTGCTGGAACAGGCCCACCCGGAAGGCCTGATAGGTCGGCGCGCCGCCGCCGTTTGGCGAAGGCGCATCACCGCCGCGCAGGTGGTGGGTCAGCGCCAGGCCGATGGCCTGGTTCTTCGACGACCCCTTGGGAGCGACCAGGTAGCCAGCCGACAGTGACAGGCCCAGGTCCTTCGTCAGCGCATATTCCGCCGACACCTTCGGATAGACGAGCAAGCCGGAACTCGTGTTGATGACTTCCGGGGCGTAGATGCCCGAGCCCATGCCCAGCCGGCCGTACACCGCGATGCGCGGCGAGAGCTGCACGCGTTGCCCGACACCGCCCAGAACCTGGTTGGACAGCGGCAGGCCCCTGTACCCCACACCCAGGTCAGCGAACCAGTAGGTGTCGCTGGCGAAGTATTGCGCGTACTGCAGGTCGATGATGTTGAAGACGCCCTTGTACGTGCCTTCCGGGTTGCGCTGGCGGAAGTTGTCGAACACCACGGTCAGCATCGTTTCGCTCGATGCCTCGGCAGCTTGGCGGGCATCGGCCGGCGGCAGCGGCTGGCCGTGGCTGGCAAACGGCCCCGTGAAGTAGCTGTACGGCAGCTCCAGAAAGACGTTGGCCTGTGTGCCGTCGATGGCAGAACGGCTGAACTTCATGCGCGACACGTTGGCGCCGACCGAGAATTTCCCGAAGTCAGGACGGGCGCATACAAACCGGCGCCCACGTACAGCCACTCGGCGACCTTGTTGTGCACATGGAAGCCCACCAGATCGATGGGTTTGTCGCCCGCCACGCGCAGCACCTGGTAGTCCAGCAGGATCATGCCCTGCTCGGGGCGCAACGCGGATGCCTCCGGCGCAGGTGGATCCGGCTTCTGCGCTGCGGCCGTGGCGCAAGCCAGCAAGCCCATCACGAGCAGACGCGGTGCGATGACCCACGCCTTGAAGAGCCCGGCCTGCCGGATCAACGGGGCCGTCACGTGAAAAAGGCGCCAAGTCGTTGATTTGCCTAGGGGCTTCTTGCTTTACGGCCCCTTGCGGAGCCTTGGATGGTGGAACCGGGGGGAATCGAACCCCCGTCCGCAAGCCATCGCCGGACGGTTCTACATGCGTAGCTGACTGATTTGGATTTGAAGGCCTGGGTCGCGCAGCAGCACGCTACCCAGTCCTCGAGTCACTTGGTTTTAGGCCCGTGCTGAATGACGCAGCACGGGACGAGCCAATGTGAATGACCTCGCAGCCTTCAGGTTACCCCTCAGGCCCAGCCCATCGGCCAACTGTTGCGAGGCTCACCGGTTTTAAGCGGCGAGGGCGTACGTTTGATCGTTCGCAGTTACTTTGTTTCCAGTGGATTAACGAG